>OAWN01000328.1_pt1 | contig 16411 bp, 13 predicted proteins | sample 1476801 | NCBI WGS metagenome assembly OAWN01 (sample SAMEA2580214, study PRJEB22360) | human gut metagenome | biome: human gut; feature: human-associated habitat; material: faeces | place: Denmark | collected 2008/2010 | reverse complement strand
TATGACCATCAGACAAACCCCGCCGCAACAAACAGCAGCAGTCCGCCGATGACTTTTTCCAGCGGTTTTTGTCCGCGGCGCTGTAGCATCAGGATCAGGAACGTCGCGATCCCCGTCAATACCGCGCCCTGCAGCAATGACACGCCGAGCACCAGCTTAAATCCAATGGCTGCGCCAATAAACTCTGCAAGGTCGGTCGCCATAGCGATAATTTCCGCCTGCACCCAGTAAAACCACACCACCGGACGCGGGTAGTGGTCGCGAATTTGCTCTGCCAGATTTTTACCGGTAGCGATACCCAGCTTCGCCGACATCACCTGAATCAGCATCGCCATCAGATTTGCCCACACGACCACCCATAGCAGTTGGTAGCCAAAGCTGGCGCCGGCCTGGATGTTAGTCGCGAAATTACCCGGATCGATATAGCCAATGGCAGCAATGAACGCAGGCCCCATCAGGGCGAGCTTAATCTTGCGCGCTGCGCGACCGCTGCTATTCTCAACGCGACTGTTTGTCATTTTCTGCCTCTGGAAATATAGCCTTTGCTATGTTTTATGCTATCAAAATGCGAATGATTATCAAGTTCATTTAGAGCGATGATAATGATTGCTGTGATAGGGGGGAACGATAGCAGGTCAGTAACTTAAAACCGGGGAACTGATAAATTCTCTTAATCAGTCATCAGAATAGTACAACAGCGCAACTTTTAAAACTTTTACGTAACATAACAAAAATGCATGGTTGATCACTATTTTTGCCATTAGTCACATATCCTTGCAATAGTGTGTGCTGGCTCTCGTTTTCTTTGCGCTTGTTACATAGAATGTGCACAGAAATTTAACCTGCCTCATATTTGGAGCAAATATGGACCGCGTCTTGCACTTTATTCTCGCGATCGTAGTGGTGGCTATTCTGGCCCTGTTGGTCAGCCACAACCGTAAGCAGATTCGTATTCGTTATGTCATTCAGCTGCTTGTCATTGAAGTGCTGCTGGCCTGGTTCTTCCTGAACTCTGACATTGGTCTGGGTTTTGTGAAGGGCTTCTCCGAGATGTTCGAAAAACTCCTCGGCTTTGCCAATGAAGGGACAAACTTTGTCTTCGGCAACATGAACGACAAAGGCCTGGCTTTCTTCTTCCTGAAAGTTCTGTGCCCTATCGTCTTCATTTCCGCGCTGATTGGTATTTTGCAGCATATTCGTATTCTGCCTATCGTCATTCGCGCGATCGGTACCGTACTGTCCAAAATCAACGGTATGGGCAAGCTGGAATCCTTTAACGCAGTCAGCTCGCTGATTCTGGGTCAGTCTGAAAACTTCATCGCGTATAAAGATATTCTTGGCAAAATGTCCCGCAACCGCATGTACACCATGGCTGCGACCGCGATGTCTACGGTATCCATGTCTATCGTAGGTGCGTACATGACCATGCTGCAGCCGAAATACGTTGTTGCGGCGCTGGTACTCAACATGTTCAGTACCTTTATCGTTCTGTCGCTGATTAACCCGTATCGCGTTGACGAAAGCGAAGAAAATCTGCAGATGTCTAATCTGCATGAAGGCCAAAGCTTCTTCGAAATGCTGGGTGAATATATCCTGGCGGGCTTTAAGGTGGCGATTATCGTCGCCGCCATGCTGATTGGCTTTATTGCCCTGATCTCCGCGCTGAACGCCCTGTTCGCCACCGTTACCGGCTGGTTTGGCTATAGCATCTCCTTCCAGGGGATCCTCGGCTATATCTTCTATCCGGTGGCGTGGGTCATGGGCGTACCGGCAGGCGAAGCGCTGCAGGTAGGTAGTATTATGGCAACCAAGCTGGTTTCTAACGAATTCGTCGCCATGATGGATCTGCAGAAAGTGGCCGCCACGCTCTCACCGCGTGCGGAAGGTATCATCTCTATCTTCCTGGTCTCCTTCGCTAACTTCTCATCTATCGGCATTATCGCTGGCGCAATTAAAGGCCTGAACGAAGAGCAAGGTAACGTGGTTTCTCGCTTCGGCCTGAAGCTGGTTTACGGTTCCACTCTGGTGAGCGTGCTTTCTGCGTCTATCGCCGCGCTGGTACTGTAATCCCTCTTCGCTAGAGAGAAAGCCGGGCAAGTCCCGGCTTTTTTACGTCCGCAGCTCGCTCAGCGGCTGCGGTTTACCTACCAGATACCCCTGGAGGTAATCGACCCCTAGCTGAAGAAGTTTTTCCCGCTGCTCCGACGTTTCAACGTATTCCGCCACCACCTTCATCTTTTTAACCTTAGCCATTTCGATAATCGATTTGACCATAATGGCGTCCAGCGGATCGGTTTCGATATCCCGCACGAAGCAACCGTCAATTTTTAAAATATCGGCCTGCAGGCTTTTCAGCCGCTCATAGTTAGCGTAGCCGGTGCCAAAATCATCGATAGCGATAGCGCAGCCGAATTCTCGCAGCTGCTGTATGTTATACATACTGGTTTCCACATCGGAAAACGCCTGCTCTTCGGTGACTTCAATCGTTATCGCCTCCGCCGACAGGTTATAGCGTTTAAAAAGCGAGATAATTTGCGTCGCGCTATCCTTTTGCATCAGCGTATAGGGCAGCAGATTCACGGAGAAGTGCTGCCCTTGATGGTGCCTGAGCGAGCTGAACAGCGTTTCCAGTACCTGCATATCAAAGCGCTGGCTCAGATTAAACTGCGCGATCGGCGGAATAAACTTATCGGGCGTAATGATGTTATTACCGCAGCGCATACGGCAAAGAACTTCATAGTATCCCTTTCCTGCGGCATCGCGGATGGGCTGGGCATACAGTACCAGACCGCGCTCATTAAGCGCCTGCTTAATCTGCGCCAGCAGCCGGACCTGTTCGCTTGTTTGATCGGAAATCTGTTCCTGAGCGGCGTCAAGCGCTAACACGCGACGAGCCGCGCCGGCCTGCTCCGATAGCCAGCTAAGCTGACCAAGCATCGGGTGAATATCCGATTCGGTACCGCTATAGCCTCCCCACGATGCGCCAAACTCGAGATCCAACGTCTGGTTGTTCCAGCTGAACTTCTTATGGTTAAGCGTGGAAACGATATGATTTAAACGCGCCTCAGGTTCAGGGCCGTTTAGCACCAGCAATAGCTCACTACCGGGAAGCTGAAAAATCCGCTCTCCCTGAGACAATAGCGGCTGTAGCTTACAGGCGATTTGCCGTTTGCTCTCAACCCTCATCATCATGCCGTAATGGCGGCTAAGGAAATCCAGATTCTGTATTCGCAGGCTGCTTATAGCAACCGCGGGGTTACGCTGCAGATGACTCTCCAGCGCACGCAAATTGGGCAAACCGGTTAGCGGATCTTCTTCCGCCTGGTCTCGCCATCTGAACTTCATTCTTTCACTGCGCGCGTAGATATCCGCCATATAAAACAGACAGATAGTGAAACAAATTAGCACCGAAAGCACAAATGACAGGGAATATTCAGTTTGTACCCCATGCAAAAAATTCTGGTTATAGGCCACGAGTAAAAATGCTGAAACGGACCACGAAATGCGAATCAGCGTATGCGCCAGACGACTAATACCAATAAAGTACAAAATGAAAATAAGAGGAACTAAATAACCAGCAATAAAAACAGAATCATAAGGCGTACATAGCACCAGTAATATTGCCGCCAGCGCTACAAACCAGTACAGCGTAAATACTCGCTGCTCGCGCACTTGCCATGAATGACAAAGATTGCGCCAGAATACTCGCGCATATCGCGGACTGATAATCATCCGCAACGGATAATAAAAGAAGGTCGTAAAAATTAACGCAGCGCTAATCAGGCTCTGTATATCGATAACGGTGTAGATAACCGACATATTGCCGAAATAGCTGGAAATCGCCAGCGGAAACGAAAAGAAGCGCCCCGCCAGATACATTGTGATCTTGAGCAGAATTGGCGCGAAGAAACCGCCCCAGAAAACCCTCACGCCCATATGTTTCGCCGTCAGCCCGGCGCGCCAGCGCCTTCCAAGCTGATAACGGACAATAGCGCAGGAGAGGAATACCGAGAAGAGCTGGCAAAAAAGCAGGATGACCGCCTGAGTGAAGGTCAGATCGATTATCCAGGCATTGGTAATCGCAAACGCGATTACCAATGGAGCAACGGCATAGCGGCCAAAAATAAAAAGCACAGCATACATTAAGCTCAACGGCAGCCATGCCAGATAAATTTGATTTCCGTCAATAATAGTTTGAGGAGAAATAAATCTGGACAGCGGAATGGCTATAAAGCAGACCAGAAGGGCCAGCAGAGTTTTTTTGATCTTAATGTTAAAATGATCAATCATTATTGTTAATTAAAACTCCTGCGGCAACAAATATATTTAGGCAGCAAATATTATGTTGCTTAATAAAGGCAGGCAAGATTTTAAATAGTGAAAAAATCTGAAATTACTTAACGCGGAGATTTACTGACTTATTCAGAAAGTACTTTACATTTCCCTGATAAAAACAAAAACCCCCGCCGCAGCGAGGGTTCGGAATTTGGTGGAGCTAAGCGGGATCGAACCGCTGACCTCTTGCATGCCATGCAAGCGCTCTCCCAGCTGAGCTATAGCCCCACAGGACCTCTTTACGAACCAAATCTGCTGGGTGCAGGATTTGGTGGAGCTAAGCGGGATCGAACCGCTGACCTCTTGCATGCCATGCAAGCGCTCTCCCAGCTGAGCTATAGCCCCGTAACGTAAAGCGTGTCGTGTTGACGGGCGGCATAATATGAATTCCTTCGTCAGGTGTCAACGGCAAAATGAATCCCCGCAATTTGATCGCTGAAAAAGCAGGCAAACGGCTGACATTGCGAGCCTTATCGCAGCCAGAAGCTAAACATGTCACTCTTTCCTGTAAAAGGATGCTATAACATGTGCAACTAATTCCCACATATTTACTCAGGAAATAGTATGCTCAAGGAACGAATGACACCTGAAGAAATAGCGCATCTGACTGGCTTCAGTCGGCAAACCATAAACAAATGGGTACGTAAAGAGGGGTGGCAAACCTCCCCGCGCCCCGGCGTTCAGGGCGGTAAAGCGCGCCTCGTACATGTCAATGAGCAGGTTCGCGAATTCATACGCAGCGCGCAGCGCGTGGCCGAAAACCCGGTCCCCTACTCCGCAACGGATAACGAACTGGAATCTCTGCTTCTTACGCTGTGCAAAGAGATGACGCCGGGTGAGCAAAAGTTGCTGATGTCGCTGCTGTTGCGTGAAGGGATCACAGGATTACTCAACCGACTGGGTATCCGCGATCGGTGAAAGCATGATGAAACTTAAAGATAAAATGACGCCAGCGGAGCTCGCCGAGAGTCTTAACCTCGCCCGACAAACCATTAACCGCTGGGCCAGAGAACAAAAATGGCGGACGGAACCGATACCCGGAGTCAAAGGGGGGCGCGCTCGTCTTATCGTCATCGACAGGCCGGTTATCGATTTCCTCGCCAATATTCCGGCGCTACGGCATCTGGCGATAGATAATCAGCTGGCTGAACAGCCCGTCAAATACTTTGTGAATGATGCTGACGCCATATGGCGGCAGATTGTCGAAACCATGCACCTGATGACCCCGACCGAACAGTTACACCTGCGCGATCTTCTTGCGCGCGAGGGGATTAGCGGATTTCTCTCCCGGCTTGGTATTACTGATGCAAAGTAGCAGGCAAAAAAAAACGGCGGGGTTAGCTATCCCCGCCGTTTTGCAATGTCTGTTTCAAGTATCAGGATTGTTGGCTTTCGCGTTCAGCAATAAAGGCCAGCGCCTTATTGATACGTTCTACGCTACGGGATTTGCCAATCGCATGCACGGTCACATCAAGCGCCGGAGACTGGCCTGCGCCGGTTACGGCAACTCGCAGCGGCATCCCGACTTTGCCCATCCCGACTTCCAGTTCATCAGCCGTCGCCTGAATCGCGTGATGAACATTTTCCGCTGTCCAGTCACTGATAGCGGCTAATTTATCGCGTACCACTTCCAGCGGCTGACGAGCAACAGGACGCAGGTGCTTTTTCGCCGCATCGGCATCAAACTCGGCAAAATCTTCATAGAAATAACGGCAGCTCGCCGCCATCTCTTTCAGCGTTTTGCAGCGTTCGCCCAGCAGCTTAACCAGCTCAGCCAGCTGCGGGCCGTTACGGGTGTCGATATTTTCCTGCTCAATGTGCCACTGTAAATGCGTTGCCACATATTCCGGGGCCAGCGAGTTGATATAGTGATGGTTCAGCCACTGCAGTTTTTCGGTGTTGAACGCGCTCGCAGATTTGCTCACCGCTCCCAGGCTAAACAGCTTAATCATCTCTTCACGAGAGAAAATTTCCTGGTCGCCGCTGGACCATCCCAGACGCACCAGATAGTTCAGCAGCGCTTCCGGCAGGTAGCCGTCGTCGCGATACTGCATAACGCTGACCGCGCCGTGACGCTTGGATAGTTTTTTACCGTCATCGCCGTTAATCATCGAAACGTGGGCGTAAACCGGCACAGGCGCATTCAGCGCTTTCAGGATGTTAATCTGGCGCGGTGTATTGTTGATATGGTCTTCACCACGAATAACGTGGGTGATTTCCATATCCCAGTCGTCAACCACGACGCAGAAGTTATAGGTTGGAGAACCATCGGTACGGCGAATAATCAGATCGTCCAGCTCATGGTTGCTGAATTCGATCGGACCGCGGATCTGGTCGTCAAAAACAACGGACCCCTCTTCCGGGTTGGCAAAACGAACAACGCAAGGTTCATCATCAGCATGATGTTCGTGACCATGGCGGCAGCGACCGTCATAACGTGGCTTTTCGCCTTTTGCCATTTGTTCTTCACGCAGCGCTTCCAGACGCTCTTTAGAGCAATAGCATTTATAGGCCGTGCCCGCTTCCAGCATTTCATCAATGACGGCGTTATAGCGATCAAAACGCTTGGTCTGGAAGTACGGACCCTCATCCCATTCCAGGCTCAGCCAGTTCATACCATCCATGATGGCTTCAATGGCCTCCGGCGTGGAGCGCTCAAGATCGGTATCTTCAATACGCAGCACAAACTCACCGCCGTGGTTACGTGCAAAAAGCCAGGAATAGAGAGCAGTACGCGCGCCGCCAACGTGCAGATAGCCTGTCGGGCTGGGCGCGAAGCGAGTTTTGATTTTCATGAAGTGGCCTTACGTTTGATAAAGGTGCCGACACGCGGCAGTGTTCGTTGGATTTTATGGAGGAATATTCTAACACCGTGGGCTGATTCCTCAATGTTGTTACCGTTTCAACGTCAAGCTTTACCCTTTTTGTTTATAAATCATGCGTCATAGATGACATTGCGATCGTTTTGTTTAATTTTACGACGAACAAACAAATTATTTAGAAAAGGCGTTGACTCATTTTCAACTCTCCCTATAATGCGACTCCACACAGCGGGGGTGATTAGCTCAGCTGGGAGAGCACCTCCCTTACAAGGAGGGGGTCGGCGGTTCGATCCCGTCATCACCCACCACTTTCTCGCCAGCTGGATTTCTTGTCATAAAATGTGAAGTACCGAAGTGGGTGATTAGCTCAGCTGGGAGAGCACCTCCCTTACAAGGAGGGGGTCGGCGGTTCGATCCCGTCATCACCCACCACTTTCTCGCCAGCTGGATTTCTTGTCATAAAATGTGAAGTACCGAAGTGGGTGATTAGCTCAGCTGGGAGAGCACCTCCCTTACAAGGAGGGGGTCGGCGGTTCGATCCCGTCATCACCCACCACTTCGGGTCGTTAGCTCAGTTGGTAGAGCAGTTGACTTTTAATCAATTGGTCGCAGGTTCGAATCCTGCACGACCCACCAATGTAAAAAAGCGCCCTAAAGGCGCTTTTTTGCTATCTGCGATTCAAAAGATTCGAACCTGCTGCAGGTTCGGGTCGACAAAATTGTCGGGAACAATTTTGTACAACGCGTAGCGTTGCCCGAAGGGCGAGTCTCAGGATGAGACGAGTAGCGAAGAGAGACAACGGAGCCGCCTGCGGCGACGGCCCGAAGGGCAAGCGAAGCGAGTCATCCTGCTCGACCCACCAATGTAAAAAAGCGCCCTAAAGGCGCTTTTTTACTATCTGCAATATACGAAACTGGCACAGGCCTTCATCTTGCTATCCGGCACTGACCATCAATTCACCAGCGCCGCTACCAGCTTCTCCAGCGCGGGCGTCGCCTGTTGTTGGTCATAAACAATATACAAGTCAGCGGGTATGCGCTCTTCCAGCGGACGAAACACAACGCCCGGCCAGGTCATTTGCGCATAGCTATCGGCGATGAGCGTAATACCAATTCCCATGCTGACCATTGCCAGTACCGTTTGCGGCTCCATCACTTCACGTATAATCATCGGCAAGAATCCGGCACTCTGACAGACGCGCTGCAAAAACGTCCAGTCGGTATGTATTGAAGGCATCGTAACAAAATATTCGTTACGCAGCGCCGCAAGCGGGATCGCCTCAAGCATCGCCAGCGGATGCTCCTCCGGCATGGCCACCAGAAAAGAGGACTCGTGCAAACGCAGGCTGGTAAATCCTGGCGTAGGCGCTGTCGCCATCCGCCACACGCCGGCATCCAGCTCCCGTCGCTCCAGCATCGCCATCTGCATGGCGGGCATGTTCTCGCGGAAAAGCACCTCTACGTTAGGGTTCTCTTTCAAAAAACGCCGCATTACCGGGCGCATTTTCCCCCACATCGCCGTACCTATCACGCCCAGTTCTACCCTCCCCGCCTCACCCCGGCCAATCTGCTCAACTCGCGCCAGCGCCTGATTGGCGCTGGAAAGTAGGCGGCGGGACTCCTCCATCAGAATTTTTCCAGCATGGGTCAACGCCACGCTACGAGAGTGGCGAACAAACAGCAGCGTACCGAGCTGCTGCTCCAGCTCCTTGATGTGGATACTAAGCGGCGGTTGCGACATGTTCAGACGGGCAGCCGCACGACCAAAATGCAGCTCTTCTGCGACAGCCAGAAAATAGCGCAATAATTTCAGATCGTTACGATGCGTGCGTTCCATGGGACATGCGCTCCTGAGGCGAAGGATAATGCGCAAAGTTACCACACTGCATCCTGGAAAATGAAACGGCAGAGTATAAACTCCGCCGCTGAAGAAGATTAATGCGTCAGCGCTTTGTTGATAAGTTTCTCAGGCTCATGTTGATAGCGGAAGAACAGGGCAAAAATAACCGCCAGCAGTAATGAATAGGCGGCGAACACCAGCCAGATAGTCTGCCAGTCTTTTACGCCATCAATAGAGAAGTAATCGACGGCCATACCGCTCAGAACTGAACCAACCCATGCTCCAATGCCGTTCACCATGGTCATAAACAGGCCCTGGGCGCTGGCGCGAATATTGGCACTGACCTCCTGCTCAACAAATACCGATCCAGAAATATTAAAGAAGTCGAATGCGCAGCCGTAAACAATCATCGACATCAACAGCAACACAAAACCGAACGGAGAGGGATCGCCAAAAGCGAAAAGGCCAAAGCGCAGCGTCCATGCCAGCATACTCATCAGCATGACTGTTTTGATGCCAAAGCGTTTAAGAAAGAACGGTATGGTGAGGATGAAAGCGACCTCCGCCATCTGCGACACCGAAAGCAAAATTGAGGGATAACGTACGACAAAGCTGTCGGCAAACTCCGGATTGCGGGCAAAATCATGCAGGAAAGGATTACCGAAGACGTTAGTTATTTGCAGTACCGCTCCCAGCATCATCGCAAAAAAGAAGAAAATGGCCATCCGCGGATTTTTAAATAACACAAAGGCATCCAGCCCCAGCCGGCTGGCCAGGGTGGTTCCGGCTTTCTTCTCGACGACAGGAATTTTCGGTAACGTAAATGCATAAATCGCCAGTAATAGCGACGCGGCAGAGGCGATATATAGCTGTGCGCTGCTTAACTCCAGCCCCATCAGGCTCACCGTCCACATTGCGGCAATAAAACCGAGAGTGCCAAAAACGCGAATGGGAGGAAACGCGGTCGCCGGATCCTGGCCGGACTGCGACAGACATGAATAGCAGACGCTGTTAGACAAGGAGATAGTGGGCATGTAGACCATCGCGTTAATGAGCATCACCCAGAACATCGTATCCGGATCGGTCACGGTCGTCGCATAAAGAAGCACTCCCGCGCCAACCAAATGGCAGAACATATAGGCCCGTTCTGCACGAAGCCATTTATCAGCAATGATCCCCATGATGCCGGGCATGATAATGGCCGCCAGCCCCTTAGAGCTATACACCATGCCGACGTTTGCGCCGGTGAAATGCAGCGTATTGATCATGTAAGAACCCAGGGTGACCAGCCAGCTTCCCCAGATAAAATATTGCAAAAACGACATGAGCTTTAAGCGAGAAGCGATACCCATTTTTTCCGTTCCTTGCCATTAAAGTAAGACCCCGCAAGCGGGGTCAATATTTATTATTTTCAGGCCAGTTTGCGTAAGAAGCCGCAGATCAGGTTGATAAAGTTCTGCCGGGAAAGTTCGGCCGCTGCCAGGGTTTGCGCGTGGGATAACTTCACATCGCCCAGACCTTCAGCCAGATTAGTAATCGCTGCAACAGCCACCACTTTCAACCCGCAATGGCGGGCGCTTATCACCTCCGGCACCACGGACATCCCCACCACATCGCCGCCGATAATTTGCATCATGCGGATCTCAGCCGCCGTTTCAAAATTCGGCCCGGGATAGGAGACAAATACGCCTTCAGTCAGCGGAAAACCCTCCTCTGCCGCAACGCGCTGCAGAACGGCGCGATAATCCGCATCATAGGCATTTGCCAGCGAGAAAAAGCGCTCGCCGAAGCGTTCATCATTCAGGCCCACCATCGGCGTACCCGGCATAGTATTAATATGATCGCTCAGCGCCACCAGACTTCCCGGCCCCACTTCCGGACGAAGAGAACCGGCTGCGTTAGTACAAAACAGCAGTTCACATCCCAGAAGCTTTAGCGTACGGATGGCATCGGTCATGACCGTCATGCCGCGCCCTTCGTAGAAGTGCCCGCGCCCCTTCATGCAGGCAACCGGTACGCCAGCCAGGTTTCCCAACACCAGCTCGCCGGCATGGCCGTGAACGGTACTCACCGGGAATCCAGGCAGCTTCTCGTATGAAATTGCCACTGCATCTTCAATTTGCTCCGCTAGCGCCCCAAGACCCGAACCAAGAATAAAAGCCACCCGCGGCATAAAGTCCGGCTTATGTCCGCGAATGATGTCTGCGCTATACCATGGGTTCTGTGAAAAAAGCGTGTCGCTCATAAGCTGTCCTTAGAAACTGAAGAATCGATAAGTTAATTGGCTACCATGATGTTATAACGAGGGTACGCAATCGATTACCAATACAGTTTTCCCGGACGTTCGATATCAAAAAGCTATTGATTTCATTTCTGATACAAGGGGTCATTCTCGCGCAAAGCGGTCAGCTGGCCAGCCTGATGCCGCACCACCTCCCACAGCGCTTCTGCGGCAGTTGAAAGCGAGCGATTTTTACGCCGCGCCAGCATCAGCTGACGCTCCACCACCGGAGTGAGTCGTTTCACCTGCAAATGGCTGCCCTGAGGAAGCGGCAGCGCTAATGCGGGTAAAATACTGATACCTATCCCCGACTCAACCATCGGAAATAGCGTGGCCGGATGACCGATTTCCTGCACGATATTCGCTTTAACGGCAAATCCCGAGAGCGCGGCGTCAATCAGCGGACGACTACCAGAAGCATAATCCTGAAGAACCAGCCGCTGCTGCTGGAGGTCTTGCCAGTTCACCGCGCTCCGTCCGGCAAAAGGGTGATCGCTACGGCAAAGCAACAGAAAAGGTTCGGCGAGCACCGTCTCACACTGTAAATCGGTAGCAGCGCCAGGATCGATCACAATGCCAAAATCCACTTCCCCCTGGCGGATACTCTCCAGCACCCACTGCTGGGGGCGGTCGTGTAGTACGAAATCGATTTCCGGATAACGACGGTTGCTGTCGGCAATGCACTGCGGGATAAGATGGGCGGAAATAGTCTGGCTGGCCGCCACCCGGACGGTTCCCATCAGCTGCTGCCCGACGCGTCCGGCCTCTCGCAGCGTGCCGTTTAGTTCATCCAACAGACGCTCAAGCCGGGCCGCGAGCTGCTGGCCGGCCTCCGTAAGCACCACTTCGCGCGTCGTTCGGTCAAGCAAGCGTACCCCGGTCTGATGCTCCAGCTCTTTGACGCTATGGCTTACCGCTGACTGGCTAAGGCCAATACTCTCCCCTGCCCGGCTAAAGCTTTTGACGCGAGCAACGGTCACAAAAACCTTCAACTGTCGTAGCGAGTAATTCATCTCTTTTTTTCATGAATAGATGCAATAAATCGATTTTATTTCTCAAACTAAAGAAAGCACAATAGCGACATCGATTTTCAGGAGCGTTTATGAAATTTTTCCGCATTCTTGATCCATTCACCCTAACGTTAGTCACCGTCGTCCTGCTGGCCTCTTTTTTTCCTGCTCGCGGCGGATTTGTCCCCTTCTTTGAGCATTTAACTACCGCCGCCATCGCGCTGCTGTTCTTTATGCACGGCGCCAAACTCTCGCGTGAGGCGATCGTTGCCGGAGGAAGCCACTGGCGTTTACATCTCTGGGTCATGTGCAGCACGTTTATCGTTTTTCCCGTGCTTGGCGTGTTGTTTGCCTGGTGGGCGCCTGTCAACGTCGATCCGGCGCTATACACCGGGTTTATTTATCTCTGCATTCTGCCAGCCACCGTCCAGTCGGCCATCGCGTTTACTTCCCTGGCGGGCGGTAACGTGGCGGCAGCGGTATGCTCGGCCTCGGCCTCAAGCCTGCTGGGGATCTTTATTTCGCCTTTGCTGGTCGGCCTGCTGATGAATCTGCACGGCGCGGGCGGGAGTCTGGAGCAGGTTGGTAAAATCATGCTGCAGCTGCTGCTGCCGTTTGTGCTGGGGCATCTTTCTCGCCCATGGATTGGCAACTGGGTGACAAAACATAAAAAGTGGATCTCAAAAACCGATCAGACCTCTATCCTGCTGGTCGTTTATTCGGCATTCAGCGAGGCAGTCGTGAACGGTATCTGGCACAAAGTGGGTATCGGATCGCTGCTGTTCATCGTTATTGTCAGCATCGTGCTGCTGGCAATTGTGATAGCTATTAACGTGTTTGTAGCGCGCAGGTGTGGATTTAATAAAGCGGATGAAATTACGATTGTCTTCTGCGGGTCGAAAAAGAGCCTGGCGAACGGCATTCCAATGGCCAATATTCTCTTCCCGACTTCAATCCTGGGGATCATGGTGCTGCCGCTGATGATCTTCCATCAGATTCAGCTCATGGTGTGCGCAGTGCTGGCGAGGCGCTATAAGCGCCAGGCCGAAGCATTGCAGGCGCAGGAAAAAAACCGCGCCTCCGAAGCTTAACGCGGACGCTTAAGGGGCTGGACCAGACCGGTCAGTCCCTCTGTTTTAATCAACAGGGTTAATGCCATCAGTTCGCCGAGATGCCCGGCAGGAAATTGATCCTTACGGGCAAACCACAGCAGATACTCTTCCGGCACATCAATTAATCGACGGCCTTTGTACTTGCCAAACGGCATTTCCGTATTGGCAATTTCAATAAGCTGCTCTTTATCCACGCGACTCTCCGAGCAGGCGCAGCATTTCGTCTTCATCGATTACCGCAATTCCCAGCTCCTGCGCTTTAGCGAGCTTAGAACCCGCGGCCTCCCCGGCGATAACCAGGTCGGTTTTCTTCGACACGCTGCCCGCAACCTTCGCGCCCAGCGCAACCAGCTGCGCTTTCGCATCGTCACGAGAGAGCTGGCTCAGGCTACCGGTCAGAACAATCGTTTTTCCGGCGAACGGGCTATCAATCTCTTCAGCATTGACCACCACCGGCGCAGGCCAGCGGACGCCCTCTTTACGCAGCTGAGCGATAACTTCGCGGTTGCTCTCTTCGGCAAAGAAATTACGCACGTGCGTGGCGACGACAATCCCGACATCCGGCACTTTTTGCAGATCGTCAATCGAGGCCTGCTCAAGCGCCTCAATAGTGCCAAAGTGGGCCGCTAAACCGGCTGCCGTCGCCTCACCCACTTCACGGATCCCCAGCGCATAAAGAAAACGAGCGAAGGTGGTTTCTTTTGACTTATCCAGGGCATCCACGATGTTCTGCGCTGATTTTGGCCCCATGCGATCGAGCCCGGTGAGTTTACCCGGCGTCAGCTGAAAGAGATCGGCTGGCGTGTGCACATACTCTTTTTCTACCAGCTGATCGATGATTTTATCGCCCATACCATCGACGTCCAGAGCGCGACGGGAGACAAAATGCTTGAGCGACTCTTTGCGCTGCGCGCCGCAGATCAATCCGCCGGTACAGCGCGTTACCACTTCGCCTTCAACGCGTTCGACGTCGGAGTGGCATACCGGACAATGGGTTGGGAACACGATTTCCCGCGTCTCTTCCGGGCGTTCTGAGAGCACAACGTTCACGACCTGGGGAATCACATCTCCGGCACGACGAATAACTACCTTATCGCCGATGCGCAGTCCCAGGCGCTCGATTTCATCGGCATTGTGGAGGGTCGCGTTGCTGACCAGTACTCCGGCGACGTGTACCGGCTCAAGACGCGCAACCGGCGTGATGGCGCCGGTTCGCCCGACCTGAAACTCAACGTCGCGCACGAAAGTCATCTGCTCCTGCGCCGGAAACTTAAACGCCACCGCCCAGCGCGGCGCGCGGGCTACGAAGCCAAGCTGTTCCTGTAACGCAAGCGAATCGACTTTGATCACCACTCCGTCGATATCAAATCCCAGATTCGGTCGATCTTCTTCCACCTTGCGATAGTAAGTAAGCACTTCCTCTGGCGTATGGCAGAGTTTTACGCGCTCGCTGACCGGCAGCCCCCAGAACTTAAACTGCTGCAAGCGTGCCGAGTGGCTGGCCGGCAGCTCGCCGCCTTCCAGCACGCCCACGCCATAGCAAAAGAAAGTGAGCGGACGCTTCGCGGTAATCCGCGGATCGAGCTGACGTAAAGAACCTGCTGCGGCGTTACGCGGGTTAGCAAAGACTTTCCCCCCGGTTCGCCGGGCCTCTTCATTAATTTTTTCGAACCCTGCCTGCGGCAGAAACACCTCTCCGCGAACCTCAAGCCGCTGCGGAATATTGTCGCCGCGTAGCTTCAGGGGGATCGCGCGGATGGTACGCACGTTGGAGGTAATATCTTCACCGGTCGTTCCATCTCCGCGGGTCGCCGCCTGTACCAGCAAGCCGTTCTCATAGAGGATACTGACCGCCAGGCCATCCAGCTTGAGCTCGCAGCAGTAGGTAAGATCATCACTATTTTTCAGACGGTCCTGCACCCGCTTGTTAAACGCGAGGAAACTCTCCTCATCAAAGACGTTATCGAGCGACAGCATCGGAACTTCATGGCGGATCTGGCTAAAGGAGGCTAGCGGTGCGGCGCCGACGCGCTGGGTGGGCGAGTCTGGGGTGATCAGCTCCGGGTGCTGAGCTTCCAGCTCGCGCAGTTCACGCATTAACCGGTCGTATTCCGCATCAGGAATTTCCGGCGTATCCATGACGTGGTAGAGATATTCATGATGGCGAAGCGTGGTTCGCAGTTCAGTCAGTTTTTGTTCGTTCGATTCCATATCACACCATCAATGATAAAAAACCCCCGACGGGCGGGGGTTCAGGATAAGTAGATTAAACGCAAAAAGCGGGATCAGGCGTTCGCCTCTTTTACTTCACGAATGCGGTCCTGATATTCACGCAGTTTTTGCGGCGTCATCATACGACGCTGGTCGTCCAGCACCACGCCACCAACTTCATCGGCGATGTACTGCGCGGACTGCAGCATCAGCTTAAAGTTTTGCAGTTCATCGCCAAAGGACGGAACCTGCATAAAGATAGTCACCCCAGGGGTCATCATATCCGCCATGCTGTCCGGATTAAAGGTGCCAGGTTTGACCATATTCGCCAGACTGAAAAGCACCTGGCCGCTACCGTCCGGGCTCAGGTGACGATGGAAAATATTCATATCGCCAAATTTGAAGCCCGCCTGCTGGATACTGTTGATGAGCAGCTCGCCGTTAAGCTGCGAGCCATGATGCGCGGCGACGTTCATCACGATGACAGTCTCCTTGCGCTCTTTAGGCTGCGGCGCTGCCGGCTGCGGCTCAGGGGCCGGAGGTTCAGGCGTCGGCTGCGGCTGCGGAGCGGCAACAGGCTGCTGTTGAACCGGCTGCTGCACATGCTGAACGGGTTGCTGCACATGCTGCTGTGGCTGCGGCGATTGCTGTGGCTGCGTTTGCGGCGGCTGCTGGGGCTGCACGGGCTGTGTCACCGGCTGCTGCGTCGGCGCGGCATAATGCGGTTGCTGAACCGGAGCCTGAGAGTGAACTGGCTGCTGATGCGGCTGCTGCGCGCGCCGGGGAGGGCTGGTGCACGG
>OAWN01000324.1_pt1 | contig 16622 bp, 9 predicted proteins | sample 1476801 | NCBI WGS metagenome assembly OAWN01 (sample SAMEA2580214, study PRJEB22360) | human gut metagenome | biome: human gut; feature: human-associated habitat; material: faeces | place: Denmark | collected 2008/2010 | reverse complement strand
TGCCCTCTTACGTCAGGGCCGGAATCCGAAAGTGCGCAAGAATTCGGGCGTTATCGGGGTGGGTTCTTTCTGTTTCATTTTGTTTTCATAACTGCAAAGGCTATCATAGTAAACTGTGGGTTAGAGAAAAAGGGAAAACAGAGGTTTCCGGCTGTGTTGCCGGAGATGGGAACAGCGCAGAAGCTATACGTAAAACAGAAGCGATAACGGCATTATGCAAAGGATATCAACCCTCGAGTTGAGGGACTCAGAAGGGTGAACACTTTGCGGATAGGGGACAAGATGAGGCAATGGCGTAATGGTGTCGGCAACGCACCACGACATTATGCAGGAACGCGATCGGCAACCGGTTGCGCGCTTTCGCGTACCCGCTCCCTGACCGCCGCCGCGGTGGCCGTGGCCATGATGGCCACCGTAGCCATAACCTCCCCCATCCCCGCCCTACAATGCCAAGGCCGACGAAAACAACTTGGAGGATGGCTCCAAGTGCATTCCGACCTCGTATACGCTGGGTGACGTCTCTGACATAGCTGGCGAGGATACGGGTGTGGCAACCTACGTAGGTCGTGACCTTTACGTCGGTAAGAACACGAATGAGAACACAAGCATCAACGATGAGAACAATGTTGCTGGCTCGTATGCGGTAGAGGCCGAAGGTCTTACCGTGGTCAACGGCAAACTGGTCATGAAGCCATTGAAGGATTCGTGGAAAGCTGGGTCCACCAGCGCCGGTTTCCGCTGGGGCACCGTCGGTTTTGGTTCGCAATTCCGTCCCGGTGATGGAAAGACCGTGCTCGCGATTGGTGGCACGGATTCCGGTATCGGTACCCTCACCTCAGGCGGAGTGCAAGGTAACGTCGGCGCATACGGCAAAGGCGGCTTTGTTGGACAGAGCTACGCGCAGTGGAACGGGGATCAGCATGAAGGATCCCCGTGGGGTTATGAATACAAAGCTTCCATCGCCGGCGATAAGACTAAGTGGAGCAGCAACACGAATCGCTCTTCTATCGTGGCCACACAGGGTGAGTGGAACAATGACAATGGCGACGTTACCTTCAACGCACGAGATCCGCTGAAAAGTGTGAATGGCACTGATTATTCGGCTTATGGAACCTATATCCAGGAGAAACTTTCTGAGCCGTTGTCCAAGATACAGGCCACAGGTACCGTTGCAATTGGCGTGGCGTCAGAAGGTTCTATCGACAGACACAAGTATAACTACGGCGATGGAAATAATGTCAGTTACAGGTTCAGCTATAGCAACACCACCACCATTGTCGATAACAACAGTGTAATAAACAATGAGAAGCTCATCACCTTCAAGGGCGACGGTGTCTCTGCCATGCAGGTTTTCAACATTAACGGTACGGATCTTTCCTCTGCCGGTTACCGTGGCGTTGATTTCAAATTCGTCGATATTCCTGACAATGCTTCCGTAGTGATCAATGTTGACGGCAGCGACATCGATTTCCATACCGGTTGGCGCTTCTGGTGGGGGGATACCGAAATTGGTGATGGCTTCTCCCGGGCGGCAGATGCTAATAATGTGCGTAAGTTGTACTCATCCGCAGCCCAGAAGATTATGTGGAACTTTAAGGACGCCGAAAAAGTTACCATTCGCGGTGGTGTCGCGAACGAAGGTACGAGCGACAACAAGCTCACCACGGATGATCCTGCGGCCGCTATGCTCGGCAGCATCCTCGTGCCGAACGGCAGCTTCGAATCACACGTGAGCACCAATGGCCGTGTGTACGTCGGCCAGGACTTCATGATGTACAATCCGACCGCAATCGGATATGAGAGCACTGGTGCAGGTTGGGAAGGCAAGACCGCCTCCGTGCTCAACATGGACCAGGAGCGCCACAACCTGCCGTGGAACGGCCAGATGATCGCCAACTGCCCGGCCATCCAGTGGAACAAGGCGAACTCCGCTGACAAAGCGTTGAAGGGCACCACTTGGAAGGTGTACGGCACCCTTGAGGCCGCGAAGGCTGGAACACCTTCCTTGGGCACCATCACTGATGGCGAGTTCACCGATGGCAATGACGACGATGGCATCATCAAGTTCGAAGGCATCGAGAGGAACGCCAAGTACTTCGTGAAGGAATTTGCCACAAACAGCACTGAATACACAAAGGTCAATCCGTATATCTACCAAATCAACACTGGTAACGATGAAAAAACCCACACGGATATCGTGCATGTGTTCAATTCTGAGGGCACCGAAATTACCGGCACCAATGCGGACAAGAAGCTGACCGATTCCAACAAGATCATCAACGAGAAAGAAGGCGCCGCGCTGGAATGGTTAAAGGTCGATGGTGCTGACACTAACAAGATATTGTCCGGTTCGGAATGGCAGCTGCAGAAGCAAGGTTCCAGCGAAGCATATCAAATCACCGATTCCACCAAAGCCGTTCATGCCGTTACGATTCAATACGATGGCGTTGCCGCTCCGTCTACCGGTATTTCGCTGACCTACAATGTCCCTGTTAATTTGACTGCAATCGTCACTGACACGGATAATGGCACGGATGGCGTACCTCAGGCCGTGAAATGGACCAGTTCCGATCCGACTGTTGCATCGGTGAACAATGGCACAGTACTCGGCTTGAAGAACGGGTCAGCCAAGATAACCGCATGTTCCGTTGCGGATAACACGTGCGCGACTGCAAATATTACCGTCACCGGTGCTCCTTCCGGCTCCAGTGCCGGCGGTGGAAGCACTACCACCGGTTCGGTCACTATCAGCGGAGACACGCATGAAGTCGAACTCAACAAGACCATCACGTTGACGGCAACGCCGACTCCGAGTTCCGACACCGTCACGTGGTACAGCGGCAACACCAGTGTCGCCAGTGTCACGGCGGGCCCCGATACCACAACCACGATTAAGGGTCTGAAGGCCGGCACAACCACCATTACGGCAAAGACCTCTTCCGGCGCGACCGCTTCCATCACCATCACAGTGAAGGATGACTCCACCGTCAACGTGTATTTCAAGAAGTCCACGGTCAATTGGGGAGATGGCAATTACTACCTGCATTATCAGCCGAAGGCCGGCACGAGCTGGCCTGCGGTCAAGATGACGGATGCGGGCGATTGCAACGACTACGTGGTGGCCAGCATTCCGAAGGTGGACGTTGTAGCGAATCACGGCTACTACTTCCGTAACGGTGTTAGCCCGCAGAGTAGTGGCTGGTACAACAGCAACGGTCAGAATATGGACGGTGAGCCGTTCACATTCTGGGACGGTACCTATACCGACATGTACGTGAATACCAATTCCGACAAGCAGACAGGAAAACCGCGAAGTTGCGGGGTCGCTTCTTCGGCCGCCAAGGTGAAGGCTCGCGCGTCCGCTGCGATGCTGAAGTCCAACAAGACAGATGTGATTGCCGTCAACGATGCCGAGGGTTCCGGCACGAGTGCCGCTCCTATCGTCTACTCCTGCAGTGACGCGCTCGGCAAGTGCGACATGAATACCGAATCTGGTAAGTTCCGCGTGGTCGATCTTGCGGATGGCACGTACACGCTGACTGAAACGGTCGCGCCGAACGGTTACACCGCTGGCGGTTCGTATACGGTGACGATTGCGAATGGCACGGCTACGATCACCGATGCTTCGGGGAAAGCAATTGCCGGCAACAAGATTCCGAATGCTCGCAATACTGGTGCGATTTTGTGGAACAAGGTTTCTTCGGATTCCGAGAACGATGAGAAACTTGGCGGTTCGGAGTGGAAGTTGACGAAAACCGAGAGCTTCGGCTGGAATGCAACTACCGGCAAGGCTGAGTACACGGATATTGGCATAGCCCAGCAGCAGGCGATTACGATTACCGACTGCGAGGCCGCCGCAGGCAATAAGTGCACGGCTCCGACAGACGCTGACGGTAAAGCTCAGACAATCTATGACGTGGACCCGGTTGAAGGCCAGTTCAAGCTGGAAGGCTTGGATTGGGGCACGTACACGCTGGAAGAGACCAAGTCGCCTGACGGTTATGATCTCGATTCCACCGTTCGTACGTTCGCGTTCGGCCCGAAGTCCGACAGCGACGGCACCGGCAACTGGTATTCGAACAGCGTTGCTGAAAGCAATACGGATAAGACGGGCACTTTCACAACTGCCGATAAGACTTACGACTCTGATGTGTTCGACTTCGCGGTTGGGGGGATTAAGAACCAGCCGGGGGTGGTGTTGCCGGCGACTGGCGGCGAAGGGAATATGAAGATTTTCGCGGCGGCGATTGCTGCGGCGATGGTAGCTGTTGTTGCGGCCTGCATGGCCCTGAAGGTCAGGAGGCGGCAATGATGAACTCGTCTAGGAGAAGGGGGACTGGTCCGTAGCGTAGCGACCCACTGCCCACTAGGCAATAACTGAATATGAATGGAAAAGGAAAAAGTAATTTCGATTACGAAGAAAGGGAGAACAATGAATAAGGTTCTCAAGGGCCTCGTCGCTGTGGCAGCCACCGCAGCGATGGCCGTCGCCGGTTTCGCCGGCGCCTCCACCGCCATGGCGGATCCGGGTACCGCGCCGTCTTACACCATCACGGTGAATGAGACGAATGACAACCACAAATTCAATGCCTACCAGGTGTTCAAGGGTGATCTGAAGGAAACCAAGAACGAACAAGGCGTTGTCACTTCTAGCACCCTCAGCAACATTGAGTGGGGCAGTGGTGTCAGTGAAGCCGGTAAGACCGCGCTGTATACTTGGGCCGGCCTCTCTGGCACGGACCAGACCGCTGCTAAGGTTGCCGAAAAGCTGGCGACCAACAATGGTACTACGACTGCGGAATCTTTCTCTAAGACTCTTGGCGCTACGGCCAATCTGACCACTTCCAAGACCGCTCTGACTCAGAACACGGGTAAGACCGCATACAGCGGTACCGTCAACGAGGCTGGCTACTATCTTGTTGTCGATTCGAAGGGCTCCGCTGGCCTCGCCGATAAGGATGCCTACAGCGCCTACATCATGCAGGTCGTGGGCAATGTGACCGTCGACCCGAAGTCCAGTGTCCCGACTGTGAAGAAGGAAGTCCAGGATCAGAAGGACGATAAGGACGTCGAATCGACTGATGCGAATGGTTGGGGTAACACCGCCGACCACGCCATCGGCGAGTCCTTCAACTTCCGCCTGACCGCGACCATTCCGGCCAATGCTAATCTCAAGGCGTACGATTCCTACAAGGTCGTATTCAACGATACGATGAGCAAGGGCATCGCCTTCGAGAAGATCAACTCCGTCAAAGTTAAGTACGGTGAGACCACGCTGACCTTGGCTGATAGCGCTTACACCAAGACTGATCCGACCGCTGTCACCGGTACTGATGGTTCCAAGTCCTGGTCTCTGACCATTGCCGATCTGAAGAATGTTGTCGATAAGGATAACTCGGAGACTAAGTTCGATGCCGCTGCTCTCGGCACTCAGGCGATCACCGTGGAAGTCGAGTATGCCGCTCACTTGAACGCGGATGCTGAAGTCACCCACGAGAGCGGTGCTTCTACCGCCAACAAGAACGGCGTCTCCCTCGATTACTCCAACAACCCGAATGTTGGCGGCGAAGGCGATACTGGCCACACCCCGGGCAACGACGTGTACGTCTACTCCTTCAAGATCGACAACACCAAGTATGCCAATGCGGCTGAAGAAGGTAAAGAGCTTTCCGGCGCAGGCTTCACCCTGTACAAGTATGATGAATCTGCAGCTGGTCATAAGGGCGACGCCGTGAAGTTCGTCTGGGATTCCACCAAGAATGCCTATCGTCCAGCTGTCTCTAATACTGAAAATACTACGGCTAAGACTGAAATTACTTCTCGTTCTGAAGAAGGCCAGCAGGGTAAGTTCAACATCATCGGCCTTGATGCTGGTAAGTATGTCCTCTCCGAAACCAAGACTCCGGCAGGCTACAACACTGTCGCCGATACGACAATCGAGATTACTGCATTCCACAAGCTCAACGATGGTACTCCGACGGTCAACCTGGACACGTCCCAGAACCTGACCAACAAGCTCGTCGATATGCCGGGCTCCAACCTTCCGTCCACCGGCGGCATGGGCACTGTGATGCTGTACGTGGCTGGCATCGCCGTGTTCGTGCTTGCTGGCGCGACCCTGGTGATGGCTCTGCGTCGTCGCAATGCCTGATCCTCCGGATTCCATAAGAATCTGAAGTAACCATGCGAAACCCGTGAGCCGCGTTGACGCAAGTCAGCAGCGGCTTACGGGAATCGCAATACATAATTTAAAAACTAAAAATTAAATAATAACTGAACCCACATATGCTGGGCTGGACCACCTCAATCCCTTGTACACTGCCTAATTTTCTTGAGTATCCAGCCTGGCTCCATATATTTTCCGGTTTGCCGTTGGGGGCGAATCAAACATGCTTACTTTCCAATCCACAGAAGAGGGGTCGGCAATGAAGGAACGCACGATCGCAAGCCGCGTCATCGCCGCATGCTGCGCAATCGCCGCCACATTTGCCGCGGCAGCCTGTGCATTCACTACTCGCGATGCCGTCGCGGCGCCAACAACAGACTCTGCCAGCGGCAGCATCGCCATTTCTTACCAACATAAAAGCTCGGACTCCGAAACTGGCGACGATTCTACCAACTTCGCCATTTCGGACGCCAGCTTCAACCTCTACAAAGTCGGGCAGATCCCGGCAAGCGGCGGCGCCACCTTCGAACCCGTCGCACCGTTCACCGACTCCACCGCCTACCCCGTCGACTGGTCGAAGATGACCGGCAAGGACGCGCAGGTGTGGCGAGACATGGCCAACACGCTCGCCGGACTCATCGCGGTGAACAAACCCGACGCCACGGCAACCGGCGTCACCAACACCTCCGGGCATCTGACCTTCACCGGACTGTCCGACGGCCTGTACTTGGCCGTGTCCGACAGCGTTGACGTGAAGGTCGCCAACGCCTCCGGAAAGAACCAGACATGGACGTGCTCTTCCGGCAGCATGCTCGTCGCAGTGCCCGAAGACGGCGTCTCCGGCGGGTCGCGTGTGCTGAGTATCGAACCGAAAACCGAATGTGTGGCGCAACCGCCGAAAACCGTGGAACGCACCGTGCGCAAAATCTGGAATGACCGGAACAATTCCGACGGCAAGCGCCCCGAATCCATCACCGTGAAACTCCTGCGCGACGGCGAGCCCGTGGAAAACGTGAAACTGGACGAGTCCAACAAGTGGACGCATTCGTGGACAGCGCTCGACGCGGACCACGAATGGACCGTGGTCGAAGCGGCGGTGCCCGACGGCTACACCACCATCTCCGATGTGGAAGGCGACTCCACTGAAATCACCAACACGCACACGCCACCCACCACGCCGGACCAGCCGCACACCGGCGCCGACGTGCAGCAGGCCGCTTGGATTGCCGTGGCCATCTTGGGCGCGGGTTTGGTGCTGCTGATCGTTGCCAAGACGGCTTTGCGGAAGCGGGCGTAGCATAAATAACGTGACGGATGAATCGGACGCCAAGCCAGCTGCGCAAGTCGAATTGGATGCGCAGGTTAAACCGGGTGCGCAGGTTAAACCGGCTGCCAAGCATAAGAAATCGAATGCGCTGCTCAATGTGATGATTGCCATCTCCGCAATCGCCATGATCGGCGCGCTGGGCCTCATCGCGTATCCGACATTCAGCGACTGGTGGAACCGCATGCACCAGTCATACGCCGTAGCAGGCTACGTGGAACAAACCAAAGACATGTCCGGCGCCGAACGCAAAGCCATGCTGAAAGCGGCACGCGAATACAACGAACGGCTCGCCGCGAACGGCGATCGGTGGCACATGACCGACGCACAGAAGCGCGAATACAACGAAACGCTCGACGTAACCGGCACCGGCATCATGGGATACGTGACCATACCACGCATCAAAGTGAAACTGCCCGTATACCACGGCACCAGCGACGGCGTACTGCAGATAGCCGCCGGGCATCTGGCCGGAACCTCGCTGCCAGTAGGCGGAGCGACCACGCATGCGGTGGTCTCCGGACACACCGGACTGCCATCCGCGCGACTGCTCACCGGCCTCGACGAACTGAAAAAAGGCGACACGTTCGCATTCCACGTGCTCGACGAAACCTACACGTACCAAGTGGACCAGATCTCAGTGGTGCTGCCGAGCGAAATCAGCAAACTCAACATCGAGCCGGGCGCCGACTACGCGACACTGATCACCTGCACGCCATACGGAGTGAACTCACACCGGCTGCTGGTGCGCGGCCACAGGATTCCGAACCCGAAGGTCCCGGACACCACGCAATACGACGAGCCGGGGGAGATGACGGCTGTGGCGGCTGCTGTTGTGGGGTTGCTTGTATTTGTGGCGGGCTGTGCTCTCGTGCGGCTCGCTGGGCTGTGGCGGCGGTCGTGGCTCGTGCGGCACGGTCGCGTGGCCGGTGCCGCACTGACCGGTGGGCGAGAGGGTGCTGGTGCTGGTGGCCCGCGCCACTCCTCCGGCGTGCGGGGCTAGTCATAGACCCGCCGTGCCGCATTGCTTCTTCCGGACAACGTGGCTGGTATGCGTGCGGGTGGATGCCGCGTGGGCACATATACGGGGCGGCCGTGGCGTCGTGCATGACGACGGATGCCGCGTGGGCGGAATATGAAACCAACGGGCGGCGACGTGCCGCGAATAGCTAGTATCGGGCGTGGAAATACGCGGAAAGGAATCGGCTGTGGGCGGCAAGGTGAGCGGCGATTGGAGAAAAGCGGATCGGCTGTTCGGCAACGACCCGGCAGGGCTGGACGAATCGGCGCGCGGAATCGTGGTGCTGGTCGCCGTCGGACTGCTGGTGGGTGTGCTGTCCGGCATGTTCGGCATTGGCGGCGGTACGGTGATCGTGCCCGCGCTCGTCTGGCTCGGCCTGTCGCAACGCAACGCGGCCGCCACGTCCACGCTGGCGATCGTGCCGACCTCCATTTCCGGCGTCATTTCGTACGCGACCGGCGGGCACGTCGACTGGCTCGCCGCGGCGCTGCTGTTTTGCGGCATGTTTGTCGGCGGGCAGATCGGCAGTTGGCTGCTGTCGCGGCTGCCGGAATTGGTGCTGCGGTGGATTTTCGTAGCGTTTCTCGTGTTCGTGGTGATCAATCAGGTGAGTTTCGTTCCGTCGCGCGACCACCAGATCGTCATGACGGTGGTGACCGGCATTGGCTTGGCGTTGCTGGGTGTGGTCATCGGCACGCTGGCGGGGCTGCTGGGCATTGGGGGTGGTGCGCTTGCGGTGCCGTCGCTGTCGATGCTGTTTGGCGCGTCCGACCTGGTTGCGCGCGGCACTTCGCTGTTGGCAATGTTTCCGAATTCGATCACGACCAGCGCGGCGAACTTGAAGCGCAGGCTAGCGCATGTGAAAACCGCGCTGATTATTGGTGTGACGGCGGCTGTGACCGCGCCGCTCGGCACGTGGATTGCGGGGGAGGTTTCGCCACGAGTTGGGGCGATTATGTTCGCCTGCTATCTGTGCGTGCTGCTGGTGCGGTCCGTGTTCGTGGCCGTAAAAGCCACGCGCGCGGCGCGGGTTGCGCGGGGCTGAGTGGCGCGGGCATTTTTCCCAGTGGCTGGATGATTTAGTCGCGTGAGTGGTGCGTCAGAGGTGGTTTTTATCCAGTCACTGGGATTTTTGGCGTGTGAGTGGGGTCTGAGAGGTTGGATTTATCCAGCCAGTGGGGGATTTTGGCTTGTGGGGTGCGGTGGGGGTGTTGTTTGACGGAATATGGCGATTTTATTGGCCGTATTCCTCCTGTTCATGCGGTGGATATGTTGCGGTCATCATATGGCGATGAGTGTTCATCTGCCGTTCTTCTGTAGTGCGGTGTGCGTTGGCTTGCGGCACATAGCGTGAGCAGTGGAATCGAAAGATCCAAGCAAATGCAGTTGCGGAAAGGTTCCGCATAGCTGGAAGGTATAGCCGAAAACGGGACTCCGAAATCGGGAAACCGAATCGGGAAACCGCCTCGATCGCAACGAATCGACGAAACCGGACGGCACAGACGAAACTGCATGGAAGAAGGAAGAAACATGAGCAAGCACAAGGCTCTCACGGGCGCAATCGCGGCCCTCGCCTCCGTCGCAACGCTCGGTGCGCTTGCCGCGCCGGCGCTCGCAGCTGACACCACGTACAGTCCCAACGGCAAGTCCGTTGCGGAACTGGCGCAACACGGCGGCGCGCAGCGCATCGCAGCTATCGGCAACAAAAAAGCCAAGAATGTGGTGCTGTTCATCGGCGACGGCATGGGCGATTCGGAAATCACTGTCGCCCGTGACTATCTGAAGGGTGCCAACGGCCACTTCGACGGACTTGACGCGGTCGGCCAGCCGAGCGCGCTTGGTGACGTGCAGGCTGGTACTGGCCAGTACACCACCTTCTCGGTCGGCAATGGCAGTAAGGACAGCGCTGTCGGCAAGGATGGCGACGGCAAGCTGGTCGCCAACCCCAATCCGGGCAAGCTTACCCCCGTAACCGATTCCTCCGCCTCCGGTTCCTCCTGGGCCACCGGCACCAAGACCTACAACAACGCCGTTGACGTTGATATTTACGGCAATCCGCAGCTGAACCTCTTCGAGCTGGCCAAGGCGGCCGGCAAAGCCACCGGCAATGTGACCACCGCCGAAATCCAGGATGCTACCCCGGCCGTGCTGGAATCGCATTCGTCCGAACGTGCCTGCTACGGCCCACAGGGCAAGACCGACGGCACGTCCAACAATGCCTCCAAGCAGTGCCTCATCAACCAGCTTAAGGAAAACGGCGGCATCGGCTCCATCTCCGAGCAGCTGCTCGACACCCGCGCCGACGTAACCATCGGCGGCGGTTCCAAGTACTTCCGTCAGACCGTGCAGGGCGGTGAATACAAGGGCAAGACTGTGTGGGAGCAGGCCAAGGAAATGGGCTTCCAGACCGTCGAGAACGATCCGGCTGCTATGAACGCGCTGCAGTACAAGGACGGCCATCCAGTGCTCGCCCTGATGAGCGACGGCAACATGCCGACCAAGTTCAACCCGTCCAAGGCCACCGCCAAGGATCCAGCTAAGGACGCCAACCCGACCGTGTGCACCCCGAACGCCGGCTGGCTCGGCAACCAGGGCTCCTCGCTCAAGGACATGACCAAGAAGGCTCTGGACCTGCTGGGCGCCAATCCGAACGGCCAGAAGAACGGCTTCTTCCTGCAGGTCGAGGGCGCCTCGATCGATAAGCAGGACCACGCAGGCAATGCCTGCGGCCAGATCGGCGAGACCGACGACTTCGACCAGGCCATTGCCTACGCCATGCAGAACGTGGACCTCACGAACACGCTGGTGATCGTCACCGCCGACCACGCGCACACCTCCCAGATCCTCAACGCCCAGCCGGCTTACGCACTGTCCACCGTGCTGAAGACCGCTGATGGCAACAACATGGTCGTCTCCTACGGCACCGCCCAGGACGATTCTCGCGATGCAGACGGCGGCTACAACGGCGGCGACATGGAGCACACCGGCACCCAGCTGCGTATCGCGGCTTCCGGCCCTGGCGCACAGCGCGTCATCGGCCTGACCGACCAGACCGACAACTTCTACACGATCGCCGGCGCTCTGGGACTGGCCACTTCCGCCGAATCGCAGAAGGCACTGTCTGACAACGGCACTGTGAAGGTCTCCGCTGCCGACGGCAAGTTCACCGCGGACGTCGACGGCTTCAACGGCGACGCTGTGCTCAGCTACGAGCTGAAGGACAAGAACGGCAAGACCGTGGCCGCGTCCGATTCCTCCACTCCGCTCTCCGGCGTGCGCGTCAAGACCGCACAGACCACTCCGATCGCGCTGGACGGCGTGACCGAAGGCTCTGAATACACGCTCACCGTCACCGGCCGCCAGTCCGGCAAGGCCGTGACCGTCGACTTCCAGGCTCCGGCCGCCAACTCCGCTGACAAGAACAACGGCAAGCCGGGCGCTGGCAACGCTGACAAGAACGGCGTGATCGCTTCCGGCAAGGTCAACAACGATACGAAGGCCGGCCCGTTTGGCGCCGCACTGCTCGGCAAGACCGGCACCGCGGTGCTGGCTGCGGCTGTTGCGATCGCCATGCTGGTTGCCGTCGCGATGCTCATCAAGACCGTGAAGGCCGCCAAGAACGACCGCTGATTGGCTGAATAACCTCCGATGATCCCCAAAACCGCCGCCGCTGAGATACTCTCCAGCGCCGGCGGTTTTGGGTTTTGCGCAAAGTTGAGTGAGGTGTGCTCAAGAATTTTTGCGATTTTGGGAATAATAACTTGCGATTCAAAGTTGAGTGGTGTAGGCTCAAGTTTTGGAAAGCATGAGAGACGGCAATCCGGAAACGGCGATCCGAAACTCGAGCGAAGAACGAAAAGAACGTATAGCGAACCTATTGCAAAGGAGACCAAATATGGGACGCGCAGTTGGCATCGATCTGGGTACTACCAATTCCTGCATCGCAACTCTTGAAGGTGGCCAGCCCACCGTTATCGTGAACGCCGAAGGCGCTCGCACCACGCCGTCGGTCGTGGCTTTCAGCAAGTCCGGCGAGATTCTGGTCGGCGAAGTCGCCAAGCGCCAGGCCGTCACCAACGTCGACCGCACCATCAGCTCCGTCAAGCGCCACATGGGCACCGACTGGACCGTTGAAATCGACGGCAAGAAGTGGACTCCGCAGGAGATTTCCGCACAGGTGCTGATGAAGCTGAAGCGCGATGCCGAAGCCTACCTCGGCGAGCCGGTCACCGACGCCGTGATCACCTGCCCGGCATACTTCAACGACGCTCAGCGTCAGGCCACCAAGGACGCCGGCACCATCGCAGGCCTGAACGTTCTGCGTATCATCAACGAGCCGACCGCGGCCGCACTGGCTTATGGCCTCGAAAAGGGCAAGGAAGACGAAACCATTCTGGTCTTCGACCTCGGCGGCGGTACTTTCGATGTGTCCCTGCTGGAGATCGGCAAGGATGACGACGGCTTCTCCACCATTCAGGTGCAGGCCACCAACGGCGACAACCACCTGGGTGGCGACGATTGGGATCAGAAGATCATCGACTGGCTCGTCGGCGAAGTCAAGAATAAGTACGGCATCGACCTGAGCAAGGACAAGATTGCCTTGCAGCGCCTGAAGGAAGCTGCAGAACAGGCCAAGAAGGAGCTGAGCTCCTCTTCGAGTACCTCCATCTCCATGCAGTACCTGGCCATGACCCCTGACGGCACTCCGGTGCACCTGGACGAAACCCTGACCCGCGCCCACTTCGAGAGCATGACCTCCGACCTGCTGGGCCGCTGCCGCACCCCGTTCAACAACGTGCTGCACGACGCTGGCATCGGTGTTTCCGACATCGACCACGTGGTGCTCGTCGGCGGTTCCACCCGTATGCCGGCCGTCAAGGAGCTCGTTAAGGAGCTTACCGGCGGTAAGGAAGCCAACCAGTCCGTGAATCCGGATGAAGTCGTGGCAGTCGGCGCAGCCGTGCAGTCCGGCGTCATCAAGGGCGACCGCAAGGACGTGCTGCTCATCGACGTGACCCCGCTGTCCCTCGGCATCGAAACCAAGGGTGGCATCATGACCAAGCTCATCGACCGTAACACCGCCATTCCGACCAAGCGTTCCGAAGTCTTCTCCACCGCTGAAGACAACCAGCCGTCCGTGCTTATTCAGGTTTACCAGGGTGAGCGTGAGTTCGCTCGCGACAACAAGCCGCTGGGCACCTTCGAACTGACCGGCATCGCTCCGGCTCCGCGTGGCGTTCCGCAGATTGAAGTCACCTTCGATATCGACGCCAACGGTATCGTGCACGTGTCTGCCAAGGACAAGGGCACTGGCAAAGAACAGTCCATGACCATCACCGGCGGTTCCGGTCTGGGCAAGGACGAGATCGACCGCATGGTCAAGGAAGCCGAAGCCCACGAAGCCGAAGACAAGAAGCGCAAGGAAGACGCCGAGACCCGCAATCAGGCTGAATCCTTCGCCTATCAGACCGAGAAGCTCGTCAATGACAATAAAGACAAGCTCTCCGACGATGTGGCCAAGGAAGTCACCGACAAGGTCAACGAGCTCAAGGAAGCCCTGAAGGGTGAGGACATCGAGAAGATCAAGTCCGCCCAGAGCGAGCTGATGACCTCCGCCCAGAAGATCGGCCAGGCCCTCTACGCACAGCAGGGTGCCGCCGACGCCGCCGGTGCGGCCGGCGCTGCTGGCGCAGGCGCTGCTGGCTCCGCTTCCAACGGCTCCGACGACGACGTGGTTGACGCCGAAGTCGTGGACGATGACGACAAGGACAACAAGTAATCATGTCCGATTTCAACAAGGACGAGTACCTGAACGACCTGCCCGACATGGATGACCTGTCCGGGCAGGCCGCCCCGGCCGCCGCTTCCGCTGCTGACGGCGCTTCCGCCGATTCCGCCGCTGCCGCCGCTGGCGCAACGCAGGAAGGTGCAGCTCAGCCGGCTGCCGCGCAATCGCAAGAAAATGGCGATTCCGCTGCCGCTGACGGTGCTGACAAGGCAGACGCTGCCGACGGCAAGGCTGACGATACGCTGACCCCCCTTGGCCAGGCCAAGAAGGAAGCCGCCGAATATCTGGAGGCGCTGCAGCGCGAACGCGCGGAGTTCATCAACTTCCGCAATCGCGCGCAGAAGGAGCAGGAACGCTTCCGTCAGCACGGCATCATCGACGTGCTGACCGCCCTGCTGCCGGCCCTCGACGACATCGACCGCATTCGCGAACACAGCGAAATGGACGATTCGTTCAAGGCCGTCGCCAACAAGATCGACAAGGCGTTCGAGAAGTTCGGCGTTGAGAAGTTCGGCGAAAAGGGCGAGGATTTCGACCCGACGAAGCATGACGCGATCCTGCACAAGCCGGATCCGAATGCCGAGAAGGAAACCGTCGACACCGTGGTGGAAGCCGGCTACCGCATCGGCGACCGCGTGATCCGCGCGGCCCGTGTGGTCGTGGCTTCTCCGCAGAACTGATCGCGCATTCGCACAATCCGCGTATCCGCGCGAAACGCATGTGACGAGTAATCGGGCCCCTCTGAAAAACGAGGGGCCTTCGATTACCTGAAACAACGGTTCAACGACAACTGTTTGAAAGTTTGAAAAACTGTACTTTTTACTGCATGAAAACCTCACGAAAGGAGGCACATCATGGCTGAGAATGAATGGCTGAGCAAGGATTTCTATAAGGTCCTCGGTGTCTCCAAAGACGCCACCGACGCCGAAATCACCAAAGCGTACCGCAAGCTGGCGCGCAAATACCATCCCGACCTGAACAAGACGAAGGAAGCGGAGGAGAAGTTCAAGGACATCTCCGAAGCGTACGACGTGCTGAGCAACAAGGAGAATCGTCAGAAATACGATGCGATTCGCCAGTTCGGCATGGGCGGCGCGCGTTTCGCCGGCGGTTCCGGCCAGGGCGGCTTCGACGCGGGCGCGTTCTCCGACATCTTCGGCTCGATGTTCGGCGGCGGCGCAGGCATGGGCGGCAATGGCTCGCGTATCCGCTTCCAGACCAATGGCGGCGGCAATCCGAACCTCAACGACATCTTCTCGATGTTCGGCGGCGGTGCGGGCGGCCCGGGCGCAGGCTCCGCCTACGAACGCTACGGCACTGACGATTACGAGCAGCCGCAGCCGGAAAACGGCGAGGACCGCAACTCCAAGATCCGCCTGACCTTCCGCCAGGCCGTCAAGGGAGCCACGGTTTCGCTGTCCGCGGACGGCAAGAAGTTCAAGACGCACATCCCCGCCGGCGTGCACGACGGGCAGAAGATCCGTCTCACCGGTAAGGGCAAGCCGGGCCGCAATGGCGGCAAAAACGGCGATCTGTACCTGCATATCACCGTCGCCGAAGACCCGAAATTCACCCTGCGCGGACGTGACATCATCATGCCGCTGCCCATCACCGTCAGCCAAGCCGTGAACGGCGCGAAAGTGACGGCGAAGGACATCGACGGCAACGAAATCACCTTCAAAGTGCCCGCCGGCTCGTCCAGCGGCGCGGAAGTGCGCATCGCAGGCAAGGGCGTGGCCAATCCGCACGAGAACGGCGATTTGGTCGGTCGTGTGGAGATCCGCATTCCGGAGCATCCGAACCTCGTTGCCAAGCATGCCGCGAAGGAATTCGATAAGGCATGCGGTGACTTCGCCGACGAGCTCGCTCGGGAGCGCTGACCGCCATGGCACGCTCATCGCGGACTTCCCAAGCCTCCCAAGCGCGCGCCGCACGGCAGATCAAGCGGCTGTATGAAATGTGCGCCATGGCGATCGTGGCCGGCCGGGCCGACCTGGACGGTGCCGCCGAAGTCGGTTTCGACATCGAGCTGCCCGTCTTCTCGGTCGGTGCGGCCGGCGAGCTCGCCAACGTGCATCCGCAGACGCTGCGCCAGTACGATCGCCTTGGCTTGGTCGTACCGCAACGTACGGAAGGTGGCGCGCGACGCTATTCGCTGCGCGACATCTCCCGCCTCGCGCAGGCGCAGCAACTCAGCCAGGAGGAAGGCGTCAACCTGGCTGGAATCACGCGCATCCTCGAACTTGAGGAAGAGAACCGCGAGCTGCGCCGCCAAGTGGAGCGGCTGCGCAAGCCCGCCGGGTCCCGCGGGGTTTTTTTAGAT
>OAWN01000306.1_pt1 | contig 17670 bp, 20 predicted proteins | sample 1476801 | NCBI WGS metagenome assembly OAWN01 (sample SAMEA2580214, study PRJEB22360) | human gut metagenome | biome: human gut; feature: human-associated habitat; material: faeces | place: Denmark | collected 2008/2010 | reverse complement strand
ACCGCGTCCCTTCGGCCGTCAGCTATACCGTGCGTCAGCTGGAAGAGTGGCTGGCGGTGCCGCTATTTGAACGCCGCCATCGGGATGTCGAGCTAACCCCTGCCGGCGTTTGGTTTTTGCAGGAAGGGCGATCTGTTATCAAAAAAATGCAGATCACCCGCCAGCAGTGTCAGCAGATAGCCAACGGCTGGCGCGGACAGCTCTCTATCGCGGTGGATAATATCGTTAAGCCAACGCGTATGCGGCAGATGATCGTTGATTTCTATCGTCACTTTGATGACGTTGAGCTGATTGTTTTTCAGGAGGTGTTCAACGGCGTCTGGGATGCGCTGGCCGACGGTCGCGTGGAGCTGGCGATCGGCGCAACGCGCTCAATTCCGGTCGGGGGCCGCTACGCCTTTCGGGATATGGGAATGCTGAGCTGGGACTGCGTCGTCGCAAGCCACCATCCGCTGGCCAAAATGACGGGACCTTTAAGCGATGACGTCCTGCGCAACTGGCCATCGCTGGTCAGAGAGGATACCTCACGCTCGCTGCCGAAGCGGACCACCTGGCTGCTCGATAACCAGAAGAGGGTGGTTGTGCCGGACTGGGATGCCTCTGAAACCTGTCTCTCCGCGGGGCTGTGCGTCGGGATGGTGCCCGGGCATTTAGCAAAGCCGTGGCTCGATAGCGGTGAATGGACGGCGCTGGAGCTGGAGAACCCATTCCCGGATGCTGCCTGCTGTCTGACGTGGCAACAAAGCGATGCCTCTCCGGCCCTGTTATGGCTGCTGGATTATCTTGGCGATAGCGAAACGCTGAATCGGGAGTGGCTGCGGGCGCCGGAATAACCGACGCCGCAGGAAAGGTTAACGGCGGTAATCGACAAACGGGCCGTCGGCCACAGAGCGGCGCTCGACCAGACGCGGATGGACTTCAATCGACTGCGAGACTTCGCGCTTATTGACGATGCGATCCAGCAGCATATTAAAGGCCGCTTCGCCCAGAGAGTCTTTAGGCTGATGGATGGTGGTCAGCGCCGGGCTGAAGTAGCGGGCGTTGCGCACGTTATCATAACCGATCAGCGAAATATCCTGCGGCACGCGCAGCCCCATTTCATCCGCCGCGCAGATGGCGCCCATGGCCATAATATCGCCGCCGCAGAAAATAGCCGTCGGGCGAGGATGCTGGTTGAGAATTTGCTGCATGGCGCGATAGCCGGACTCCGGTTCAAAATCGCCCTGGACAATCCAGTTTTCCGGAACGCCGATCTGCGCTTCTTCCATGGCTTTCATAAAGCCTGCCAGCCGGCCCGCACCGGTGTTACGCTCCAGTGGGCCTGGGATCGCGCCGATATCGCGGTGGCCGCGTTCAACCAGGTAGCGTCCGGCAATATAGCCGCCTTCGAAGGCGTTATCGACGACCGAATCAGTAAAGTCGGCTTTTGCCTCGCCCCAGTCCATGACCACCATCGGGATGTGGCGATACTCTTCCAGCATGCTTAAAACTGATTCCGGATACTCGGAGCACATCACCAGCAGGCCATCAACGCGCTTCTGCGCCATCATTGACAGATAGGCGCGCTGTTTCTCCGGGTCGTTCCAGGCGTTGCCGAGGATAAGGGTATAGCCCTTCTGGAAGCAGTTTTTCTCGACTGCTTCGATAATCTCGGCGAAATAAGCCGCTTCGCTGCTGGTCGCCAGCAGACCAATAGACTTGGTGTGATTGACCTTCAGGCTGCGAGCAACGGCGCTGGGGGAGTAATGCAGCTCCTTAATGGCCGCCCATACCGCATTGCGCGTCTCTTCCGCTACGAATCGGGTTTTGTTAATTACATGTGATACTGTTGTAGTGGAAACGTTTGCGCGTTTCGCTACATCTTTAATAGTTGCCATTACTTCTCACTCCAGACCTTGACCTGATCGTCTGTTTATCGGTACGTAAACGATTGCCTGTACACACCCTGGCGCCAAAATGGATCATGGCATCACGTCGGGAAAACGACACAGAACGACAGGAAGGGGTCAATGGCCGATACGCTTTCAAATTAGCGTGGGATTTTGTCCGATCTTGGGGCAAAGGGGAAGAGCAAAAATGTGCATCACTCTAAATCTCGGAAGATTTTTACGCTATTCTGTGTAAAAATGAGCAAGCTCACTTTTCATGTGGGGATAATCAGGGGGAAAAATTGATGGATACAAATTTAAAGTTTTCGCTGACGACAACGATTATTGTTCTGGGTTTGATTGTTGCCGCAGGTTTGACTGCAGTACTGCACTAATTCTTTACTGAGAGGGAGGGGCCGCTCTCCCTTTACCCCCCCCGCCTATTATTATCAATTTCGCAAAAATCTTTTGCCATTTCGTTTACTTTTGTTTTTCTGTGATTGATGTCATGCTTTTGACTTCTGAATAAGATGCCGTCGCTGAAGGCGGCCTGATGGAGTTCCTGCATGAAAATCAACTTTCCCCTGCTCGCGCTGGCGATCGGCGCCTTTGGTATCGGCACGACCGAGTTCTCCCCGATGGGACTATTACCGGTTATTGCTAAAGGCGTGGATGTGTCCATTCCGGCGGCGGGAATGCTCATTAGCGCTTATGCCATCGGCGTGATGGTCGGTGCGCCGTTAATGACCCTGCTGCTCTCCCACCGCGCGCGCAGAAATGCGCTAATCTTTCTGATGGCCATTTTTACCCTCGGTAATGTGCTCTCTTCAATTGCCCCGGATTACACTACGCTGCTGCTGTCGCGCATTATTACCAGCCTCAACCACGGCGCCTTCTTCGGTCTCGGCTCGGTGGTGGCGGCGAGCGTGGTGCCTAAACATAAGCAGGCCAGCGCGGTAGCAACGATGTTTATGGGGCTGACGATCGCCAATATCGGCGGTGTTCCTGCGGCAACCTGGCTGGGCGAAACTATCGGCTGGCGAATGTCGTTCCTGGCAACGGCGGGGCTGGGCGTTGTAGCGATGATCGGCCTGTGGTTGTCGCTACCGAAGGGCAGCGCCGGCGAACGTCCGGACGTGAAGCAGGAACTTGCGGTGCTGATGCGTCCGCAGGTGCTGTCGGCGCTATTGACCACCGTGTTGGGCGCCGGGGCGATGTTCACGCTTTATACCTATATCTCCCCGGTTCTGCATACCATCACCCACGCTTCACCGCTGTTTGTGACCGCCATGCTGGTGCTGATTGGCGTCGGTTTCTCGCTGGGTAACTATCTCGGCGGTAAGTTTGCCGACCGTTCCGTTACCGCAACGCTGAAGGGCTTTCTTCTGCTGCTGATGGTCATTATGCTGGCGATCCCGCTGCTGGCTCAGTCGCAGGTGGGAGCGGCGATAAGTATGGTTGTCTGGGGGGCGGCGACGTTTGCGGTGGTACCGCCTTTGCAGATGCGCGTGATGCGCGTCGCTCATGAGGCGCCGGGGCTGTCTTCATCGGTTAATATCGGGGCCTTCAATCTTGGTAACGCGCTGGGCGCGGCGGCGGGCGGCGCGGTTATATCCGGCGGCTTGGGCTATGCGTTCGTACCGGTGATGGGAGCGATTATCGCGGGCGTAGCGCTGGTGCTGTTCAGTGGGCGGACGCAACCGGAAGAGGCGTTTGCTAACCATTAAGTTCACGTGAAGTGAAATAATAACCGCAGAAGCAGCAATGCTTCTGCGGTTGGCTTTTATGCTGCCAGATTAGCGGCAACAAACTTCCAGTTTACCAGCGCCCAGAAGTGTTCCAGATAGTTCGGACGGGCGTTACGGTAGTCGATGTAATACGCATGTTCCCAGACATCCACGGTCAGCAGCGGGGTGGCGTCGCTGGTCAGCGGCGTACCGGCGTTGCTGGTAGAGACGATGGCCAGGCTACCGTCGGCATTTTTCACCAGCCAGGGCCAGCCTGCGCCGAAATTTTTTGCCGCCGCGTCGGTGAATTTGGCCTTGAAATCTGGAAGTTTAAAGTTTTGCCGGTCGCCCCCGCCAGTTCGCCTTCCGGTTCGCCACCGGCGTTTGGCGCCAGGCAGTTCCAGTAGAAGGTGTGGTTCCAGACCTGCGCGGCGTTGTTGAAGACGCCGCCATCGGAAGAACGCACGATCTCTTCCAGGGTTTTGCCTTCAAACGCGGTGCCTTTGATCAGGTTGTTAAGGTTAGTCACATAGGCCTGGTGGTGCTTACCGTAGTGGTATTCCAGGGTTTCCGCTGAAATGTGCGGCGCCAGGGCGTCTTTTGCATATGGTAATGCAGGTAATTCGAACGACATTGCTACTCTCCTTTTTATCGTTATACCCTTCATAATCCCAGCGGCATCTGTATTGACTGCCTGCACTTACCCCGGTCATGTACTGTTGTTCGCTCCCGGGATGCGCTGAGCTGCCGCAAGACTCGGCTTAAGCCTCGCCCCTTTGGGGCCTGCGCAAGCGCGGTTCAAAACGGCAGGGCGTTTTGTGATGCTGCTGCAATTATTCTGGGTCTGGTGCGCGCAATAACCCTGTATTGCGCAAGGTAATAGTAGCAAATTAAAAGATGTGGCAAAAGAGAGAGTTACCCTGTCGCCGCAGCGACAAGGCACATTTAGCGAATGGTTTTCGGCGTCATAACGCGACGCGCGCCGACGTAGTGGCGTACCCAGTAATCGTCGCTTAAAGAGGTAATCTGTATATCGCGACCGGTGCGCGGAGACTGGATAAACTTGCCGTTGCCGACGTATACCCCGACGTGATCTGCCGTCCCGCGCCCGCGGGTGCGGAAGAAGACGAGATCCCCGCTTTGCAGCTCGCCGCGATCCACTGGACGAGCGTCGCGCAGGTGATACATCTCATTGGCAGTGCGCGGAATATGAATTTTAACCAGGTCTTTATAGGCGTAATAGACCAGACCACTGCAATCAAATCCGGTGCGCGGAGAGGTCCCGCCCCAGCGATAAGGTTTGCCAATCTGATCCATCAACTTTGACATCGCGGTGCTTTGCGCTTTTTGTACCCGCGCTTTATGCGCATCGGCGATAGTCAGCTGCGGTTCGTCGGCAATGGGTTTGCAGCGGGTTTTATAGCCTTTACGCACCACGCACTTTTTCTGCAGGCTCGCCGCGGCCAGCTTGCTTTCCGCAATCGACCTTGTCGAGCTGGCGCACAGCTTTTTGTAGCCCTTGCGCAGGACGCATTTTTTGGTGGCGCTGGCGGTCTGGCGTGAAGCGGTTGTTTTGCTGCGGCTGGCGGTCGGTGTTTTTTTGCTGGAGGTTTTGGCGGTGGTTTTGCTTTTGGAACTGGCTGCTTTTTTCTTACGCTCTGCGGTAGTGCCTTTAGCCGGATGCGCTTTGGGCGTGGCCGAAGCGTGCGTATGCCCGGAAGCATGCGCCAGCGGCGTAAGTGAAATAGATGTGAAAAGTAATGCACAGAGCGAAATCGCGATTTTGTTAAGACGCGCCACTGAGCAATCCCCTGATTAAATTACAGACATATACCTATGCCTGACGATGAATGACAAAACGCATCGATTCTAAAGCATAAAATCGTGGAAAGTTAATATTCTTTTGTATCTAAAGTCTCGTTTGGTTAACATTTGCAAAAAAATGCGTCTCCCGGCGGGCTCGCCGCATGAAAAACGCGCAATGCGTTGCTGCGTATAGCAATAAAATGATATTTTTGAGGCAACTTTTGCCTACAGAAGATAAAATGTGGCAAGTGAAAAAAATGTTATTATCGGTCCTGCGTTCAGGGCGCTACAATGACAAATTACTGCCGTAGAGAAGTTTAAGGAAGCACGACAATGAGCACGACTTTAGAAAAAATCCAACGTCAAATCGCTGAAAACCCGATCCTGCTGTATATGAAAGGGTCTCCGAAGCTGCCAAGCTGCGGTTTCTCCGCTCAGGCCGTTCAGGCGCTCTCTGCCTGTGGCGAACGTTTTGCCTACGTCGATATCCTGCAAAACCCGGACATCCGCGCGGAGCTGCCTAAATACGCTAACTGGCCAACCTTCCCGCAGCTGTGGGTAGACGGTGAGCTGGTCGGCGGCTGTGACATTGTGATTGAAATGTATCAGCGCGGCGAACTGCAGCAGCTGATCAAAGAAACGGCCGCTAAGTACAAAACTGACGAGCCGAAAGCAGAGTAATTTTGCTTTAAATAAAAAAGCGACTTCCCGTGAAGTCGCTTTTTTTTCATTTATTCTTCGGCCACAGGTAAGGGCCAGCCGCCAAGACGCTTCCAGCGGTTGACGATTTCGCAGAATAGCTGCGCCGTTTGTTCGGTATCGTAAAGCGCAGAGTGGGCCTGAGTCCCGTCAAATGCCATTCCGGCGGCGATACAGGCTTTCGACAATACCGTTTGGCCAAGCGCAAGACCGCTCAGGGCCGCGGTATCGAAGGTGACGAACGGATGGAATGGATTACGTTTCAGCCCCGCACGTTCTGCCGCCGCCATGGTAAAGCTATGGTCGAAGGTGGCGTTATGCGCGACCATAATAGCGCGACTGCAGTCGCTCTCTTTCATGCCCTTGCGGATCATTTTAAAAATCGCGTGCAGCGCATCGTATTCGCTCACCGCGCCGCGCTCGGGATCGTTGGGGTTAATACCGTTAAAAGCCAGAGCTTCGGGCTGCAGGTTTGCGCCCTCAAAAGGTTCAACATGAAAATGCAGCGTTTCGTCCGGCATGAGCCAGCCTTCTTCGTCCATTTTCAGCGTAATAGCGGCGATCTCCAGCAGGGCGTCGGTTTTGGCATTAAATCCGGCGGTCTCAACATCAATTACCACTGGATAAAAACCGCGAAAACGGTCGCACAGACCATTCAGTTGAGCGTTCTCGGACATCAGATTCTCTTAGCTGGAAAAAAGTAGCGCGCATTATGGCAAATTTTGCCGCGGCTTGCAGCAGGAAGGGGATAAAACAGCGGGCACCGCGGGCGCCCGCAGCAGATTAGTTGCCGAGGCCTTTCCCGGCGTCTTTCTCTTCAATCAGCTCGATTTTATAACCATCCGGATCTTCGACGAAGGCGATGACCGTCGTACCGCCTTTAACCGGGCCGGCTTCACGGGTCACGTTGCCGCCGTTCTGACGAATACGTTCGCAGGCTTCCGCCGCGTTTTCAACGCTCAGCGCAATATGACCATACGCGTTACCGAGATCGTACTTATCCACGCCCCAGTTGTAGGTCAGCTCAATCACGGCGGTATCGCTTTCTTCGCCGTAACCCACGAATGCCAGCGAGTATTTATATTCAGTGTTTTCGCTGGTGCGCAGCAGTTTCATGCCCAGCACGTTGGTGTAAAACTCAATAGAACGTTGCAGGTCGCCAACGCGCAGCATGGTGTGAAGTAAGCGCATAATGTCCCCTATGCAGTTTATTTTGATACATCAGAGCGTTGAGTATAGCGGCGATAACCCGCCGCTATCAATGGAGGGATTACAGGGTAGGGTAATCGGTATAACCTTCCGCGCCGCCGCCGTAGAAGCTTTCCGGACGCTGTGGGTTCAGAGCGGCTTTTTTCTGCAGGCGCGCCACCAGGTCCGGGTTAGCAATGTAGTCGCGACCAAAGGCCACGGCATCGATCAGCCCTTTACCGATCAGATCGTTGGCCTTTTCAACCGTGTAGGCGCCCGCGCCGATAATAGCGCCCGGGAAACGGTCGCGCACTTTCTGGCGGAACTCATCGCTGTACGGTTGGCCGCCAGCCCAGTCCGGTTCGGACATGTGCAGGTAGGCAATACCGCGTTTCGCCAGCTCTTCGATCAGATAGAGCGCATCGGCTTCTTCATTCGGGCCATTATCGACGTTCTGGAAACTGCCGATGGGCGAGACGCGAATACCGATACGGTCGGCGCTCCACTCTTTACTCACCGCATCAACCACTTCCAGCACCAGGCGAGCGCGATTCTCCACGCTGCCGCCGTACTGGTCAGTACGATGGTTGGCAGAAGGGGAAAGGAACTGGTGCAGCAGGTAACCGTGGGCGGAGTGCAGTTCGACAAGATCGAATCCGGCATCGCGGGCGTTACCTACCGCCTGACGGAAATCATCAACGATCCCTGGGATCTCGTGGGTTTCGAGCGCGCGTGGCATTGAGGTGTCAACGCGAATGGCATGGCCGTTTTCGTCGCGCAGCGAAGTCCGGGTGCCCGCGCTGATGGCCGATGGCGCAACCGGGGCGGCGGCGCCGGGCTGGATGCTGCTGTGCGAAATACGCCCGGTATGCCACAGCTGGACGGCAATACGCCCGTTTTCAGCGTGGACGCCGGCGGTGATCTTTTTCCATGCGGCAATCTGTTCCGGACTGTGCAGCCCTGGCGCACCCGCGTAGCCTTTAGCCTGAGCGGAAATCTGGGTCGCTTCGGAAATAATCAGGCCGGAGCTGGCGCGCTGGCGGTAGTATTCGCCCATCAGCGGGGTGGGAATATCCCCCGGCTCAATACTGCGCAGACGCGTTAGCGGAGCCATAAACACGCGATTCGGCACGGTTACCGCACCTACTTTCAACGGGGTAAACAACTTTGATTCTGACATAATGACTCCTGAGTAGACCGGTCGTCTTGAAACGGGTTAAATAAAAACGCCTGTTATAGGGCAGGCGCAGCAATAATTTTTTTAGCGTGGGCCAGGGCGCTTTCCAGCGGCGTTGCGCTGTGCGTAATCTTGGCCTGCAGATTCGCCCCCAGCCACAGAGAGTAAAGCACCTGCGAGAGCGTTAATGCGTCACCGTCAAACGTCAGGCTACCTTCCTGACGACCTTGCTCCAGCGCATCGCCCAGCAGGGTAATGATCTGACTGGCCCCTTTATCCATCGCGGTGCGCATATCTTCCGACAGATCGCAGACCTCTGCCGACAGCTTCACCGTCAGGCAGCCGCTAATGATGCCCTGCTGGCAAAACTGGGTCAGCGTATGCTGATAGTAGGCCAAAAGGCGGTCGCGATAGTTTCCCTCGCCGTGGGCAAAATGCTCAACCAGGCGCTGAAGATATCCGGCGTAGTGATGGTCGAGCAGCGCTACGCCAAAGGCTTCTTTAGAGCGAAAATAGTGATAGAAAGAACCTTTCGGCACTTCCGCTGTTTTTAGCAGTTCACTCAGCCCCATACCGGTAAAACCCCGATGCATACAAAGCTGCTCGCCGGTGGCCAGGATATGTTCGCGGGTATTGCATTCACTGTGTTTGTTCATGGCGCTCACTGTAATAGACCGATTGGTCTAATGCAAGCCATAATTCAAAATGCTGCCTGGCGCAGAGGGCGACGAACAAAATTTGCGTACGGCGGATGAAACGTCTTCAATAAAGACAGAGATGAGCGGCTGGAGAGGCGAAGTGGCTGAACAACTGGAGTTCTTCCCGGTACAGAGTCCCTGCCGGGGGATTTGTCAGTCTGATGAACGCGGCTACTGCCGGGGGTGCATGCGTAGCCGCGATGAGCGTTTCAACTGGCAGAAAATGAGCGATGCGCAAAAGCAGGATGTTCTGCGTCTGTGTCGCCAGCGGCTGCTGCGTAAATTACGCGCAGCTAAGCAGGATAGTGCGGAAGAACCGCAGCAACCCTCACTGTTTTAAGCAAAAAATTGCGTATACTCAGGACACTTTTTTATTGAGGAAGCTGTTATGGTTCAGCGTATTGCTATGGCTCCCCAGGGGCCGGAATTCTCTCGTTTCGTGATGGGCTACTGGCGTCTGATGGACTGGAATATGTCCGCTCAGGCGCTGGTGGGCTTTGTGGAGCAACACCTGGATCTGGGCATTACCACTATCGATCATGCCGACATTTACGGCGACTATCGCTGTGAGGCGGCGTTTGGCGAAGCGCTAAAGCTGGCGCCCCATCTGCGCAACCGGATGGAGATCGTCACCAAATGCGGAATTGCCACGAAAGCGCGGGCAGAAAATACCATCGGCCACTATATTACCGATCGCGACCATATTGTGCTGAGCGCGGAGCAGTCGCTGCGTAATCTGGCGACCGACCATCTGGACCTGCTGCTGATTCATCGCCCGGACCCGCTGATGGATGCTGACGAAGTGGCTGAGGCCTTCCTGGCTTTACATCATAGCGGCAAGGTTCGCCACTTCGGCGTGTCGAACTTTACCCCCGCCCAGTTTACCCTGCTGCAGTCGCGCCTGCCGTTTACCCTGGCGACTAATCAGGTGGAAATTTCCCCGGTTCACCAGCCGCTGCTGCTTGACGGTACGCTCGATCAGCTTCAGCAGCTGCGTATCCGACCGATGGCCTGGTCCTGCCTCGGCGGCGGTCGTTTGTTTAACGACGAAAGCTTCCAGCCGCTGCGCGATGAGCTGGCCCGCGTCGCTCAGGAGCTCAATGCGGAAAGCATTGAGCAGGTGGTGTATGCCTGGATCCTGCGTCTGCCGTCGCAGCCGCTGCCAATTATCGGTTCAGGAAAAATTGAGCGCGTGCGCTCGGCGGTTGTCGCTGAAAAGCTAAATATGAGCCGTCAGCAGTGGTTCCGCATTCGCAAAGCGGCCTTAGGCTACGACGTTCCGTAAATACCGACACCTCAGCAATGGCCTACACTGAATAGTGATAGAGCCATTGAGGAGGTGTTATGCAACGATGTATTCTCGCCATACTTACCCTGGCCGCCTGTGCGGGCGTGCAGGCGGCCAGCGAAAGCGTCGATATCAATCTTGTGACCAGCCAGAGCGTTGGTCAGGCCATCGGTAGCGTGAAAATTAGTGAAACCGCGAAAGGTCTCGAGTTTACTCCGGACCTGAAAGCGCTGCCTCCCGGCGAGCACGGCTTCCATATTCACGCCAACGGTAGCTGCCAGCCGGCCATCAAAGAAGGCAAAGCCGTCGCCGCTGGCGCAGCCGGCGGACATTACGATCCGCAAAACACCGGAAAGCATGAAGGTCCTGACGGCGCCGGTCATCTCGGCGATCTGCCATTCCTGGTGGTTAATAACGACGGAAAAGCCACCCAGCCGGTGGTCGCGCCGCGTTTAAAAACCCTCGATGAAGTGAAAGGCAAGGCGCTGATGATTCACGTGGGGGGCGATAATATGTCCGACAGCCCGCAGCCTCTCGGCGGTGGCGGCGAGCGCTTCGCCTGCGGCGTCATCAAGTAGTCCTTTCCGTCAACGTTCCTGCGATCGGCGCCTGTTCCAGCTGAGACAGGGCGCACCAGAGTCGCCAGATAACCGCCGCCAGCTCTCTGGCGGCGGGCTGGTGGTGGCGATTAAGCGCGTCGCAGATGCGCTGCAGTTCCTGCAGCGTTGAAGCGAGAGGGCGCTGCTGAACGCCGCGCTCGCTCATCACGTCACGCAGCAGGCTAATGCACAGATCGCGCACCTGCGAGAGCGGGTCGGAGCGCGTTTCCCAGTCGCGTAGTTGCCACACCACGTGGGAACAATTGAGTAACACGACGCCCCAGCGCAGCAGCCAGCGGCGCGCCAGCGCATCCTGACTGTTGCTAAGCTGGCTAATGTGATGATAAACCAGCGACTCAAATTCATGTTCACTATGCTGCGGACGACGGCTCAACTGGTCGACAAAGTGACGCCGTAACGCACGGATGTGCCGACGGCTTTTACGCGCGTCTGAACCTGGACTGATAATGGCGAAAGCCAGCCAGGCAAGTCCTACCCCAATGATTTTTCCCAGATTATCATTAAGAAACGAAACGTAGTCGTACACCGGCGGGTTGGTGACCGAAATAAATGAGCCCATAAAAACGATCAACTGCCCCCAAAGTCCGGCGAGCTTTGGCATCTGCTGTTTGAGCAACTGCATGGTGGTCAGCAGGGGAAACAGAAATAGCAAAAACTGCCATAAATCGGTTATCTGCACCATCAGGCCAAATTTCACGACAAAGCTAAAGAGCGAAAGCAGGATCAGGGTACGCATTAAAAGCGTTAATGATTTAAACGGTGAGGGTGAAACCGAATACAGCACGCAGCAGATAGCCGCCAGAGTAAGCGCTGCAGCGCAGGCCTGCCACTGGGTGCTTATACCCCATGCGCCGACCATCACCAGCGCGCAAAAAGCGCGAACTCCGTTCCAGAGAGCTTCGGCCTGATCGGTATGGCGGGCCAGCGCGGGTGCGGAAGGTACGTTGAATTCGGTGATCGCGGTGGCGTTTTCGATGCGCTTGAGCCAGCGGCTGCTCTCCAGATACAGGCGACAAAAATAGCGCAGGCGCTTCCAGAAGGCGATGTGTCGGTAGTCGGCATCGGCGGGCGGCGCAAGCGGCGCGATAATGCGGGCAACGCTGTAAGCATCGGCGTTTGAAAGCGCTAACTCGCTGAGCAAAGACTCCAGAATCTCGCGAGTACGAGCGGGCGCGGCGGGCCAGTTAAGCAGCATCCGCCGCAGGCTCGAAATGACGCTGGTCATTCGTAGCTGCTGATGTAGCAAGTAGTTGAGCAGCGGATTTTGCCGGCGAAAGCGATAATGGCTCCAGAAGGCCTGAATGCGCAGCAGATTCATGGTCAGGATTTGCCCAATCACGCTCTCGTGCGCGGCGCGGATAGCATCGGTTGTTTCCGGGACCCACAGCAGACTGGCGTGTTCCAGCAGGCGGGCATGCATATTTTTTAGCGCGCTCAGTAGCGTGGTGCCGTCGGAGGTACTCGGTAAAATCATCATCATTAGCCCGCCGCACAATATACCGACGATAACCTCGCAGACGCGCGACTGGGCGATAGTCCACAGTTCGTTAGCATCGGTAATATTGATAACCGGGAAAGCGATAATCGCGCAGGTGTAGCCCGCAAGCTGGAATGCATAGGCGACGTTATTGGTGAACATCGCGCAGGCCCAGGTACAGAGAGCTATCCACGCCGATATACTAAAAAGAAATAGCCACGGATCGTTGAGCGTATGGCCGGCCAGCAGCAGCGCCGCGCAGGCGCCGAGCAGGCTGCCGGCAATACGGCCAAAGCTTTTGCTGATCACGCCGCCGACGGTGGGAAAGCTGACTACCGCGGCGGAAGTCATCGCCCAGTAGGGTTCGTCAAGATTCAGCCAGTAGGCGACGCTCAACGCCAGGCACATGGCAATCCCGTTACGCAGGGCATAGCGCCACTGCGGACGGCTGGCCTTAATCCAGGGAAGAGAGCGCCACGTCAGGGCCTGTAGCTTCATTACTGTGGGCCAATGGCAACGGTGCAGGTGGTACCGGAGACCAACGTGATATCCGGCGGTAGATGGTCAAACTCAATGCGCACCGGCACGCGCTGGGCAAGGCGTACCCAGGGAATATTCGGTTTAATATTCGCCACCAGACCACTTCCGCTCTCTACGCTCTGATCGACAATAGCGCGTCCGATACTGCCTACGTGACCCTGTAACTTTTCTTTGCTGCTATAGAGGACGATCTGCGCGCTATCGCCGGGACGGATATTACGCAGTTTCGTTTCTTCAAAATAACCGATCACGTAAAAGGAGTGGCTGTCGACGAGGGCAAAAAGCGGATGGCCTACGGTTGCGTAGTCGCCAATGCGGGTCGAAAGGTTCGTTACCCAGCCGTCAACCGGGGCCTTAATTTCGGTCTGCGCGAGCTGCCATTGGGCATGATCGAGGGTGGCCTGGGCGGCTCCCACGACGGCCTTAGCCGCTGCCAGGTTAGTATTAGCGGTATTAAGCGCAGTATTGGCGTTTTCTAAATCTTCTGCGGAGATGAAATTCTCGGAGAGATGGCGTCGGCGAGCGGCATCGCTGGCGGCTTTTTTCTGTTCAGCCTGCGCGCGGGCAACTTCAGCTCGAGCCTTGTCGAGCTGGGCCTGGGCGTTGAGCAGCGCAATTTTATAAGGCGTATCATCAATTCTGAACAGCACTTCACCGGCCTTAACCAGCTGGTTATCGCGTACGTTGAGCTGCAGGATGCTCCCGGACACCTGCGGCGTGACGCCTACCTGCTCGGCCCGGACTTTCCCGTCGCGGGTCCACGGGGACTGCGTGTAGTAATTCCAGACCAGCCAGGCGGCAATAATGGCCAGCGCGGCGACCAGCAGCGTGGATAAATATTTTAGTTTCTTCATGTAATGAACATTACCAGATAGTCAGTAAAACCAGCGCCAGACAAACGGAGAGCGCAAAGAAGGAGAGATCCATGAGCAGGGGGTGCCAGATTTCACCTGCGTACATCCAGTCCCGCAGCTGACGATGAACGACCAACCAGATAAAGAAGCCCAGCAGAACGGCTTTAAAGACAGGAGGAAAATAGACCGAAGCGCCGAACACCAGGTCCTGGAGCGGCAATCCGGTAGTGTTAAGACTCAGTTTCACAAGCAAAAATCCTTTGCCGTTTCAGGATGAATGTTCAGGTTATGCGATTATTCACATTGTAAATCATTGTTCTGATTTTAGTGAATCAGGTAATTCATTTGTTTTGGTAATTTAAATGCTGCACACTATTCTAAAATCAGTATAATAACTTAGCAAGCTAATTATAAGGAGATGAAATTGGAATCGCCACTTGGTTCTGATCTGGCACGTTTGGTACGCGTCTGGCGCGCGCTAATCGACCATCGCCTGAAACCTCTGGAGTTAACGCAGACGCACTGGGTCACGCTGCATAACATTCACCAGCTGCCGCCTGAACAGTCGCAGATTCAGCTGGCGAAAGCCATTGGTATTGAGCAGCCTTCGCTGGTTCGCACGCTCGACCAGCTGGAGGAAAAGGGGCTTATTTCTCGCCAGACCTGTGCAAACGATCGGCGGGCAAAACGTATCAAGCTTACCGAAAAAGCCGAACCCCTGATCAACGAAATGGAAGAGGTTATCGGCAAAACGCGTGATGAGATTCTGGCCGGCGTTTCTAAAGAAGAGGTGGAAACGCTGCTCAATTTGATTCGTAAACTTGAACACAACATCCTCGATCTCCAGGCAAAAGATTGACCTTAACGAGGCCTTGAATCTTCTCGAGGCCTCTTTTTTATTTACGCCTGCCAGACGACTACGCGATTACGCCCGGTGTTTTTCGCTTCGTACATGGCGGTATCAGCGCGCTTGACGCACTCCTCCGCCGCAACATGCGCATCCTGAGTGGTGAAAACCCCCATACTGATGGTCATTCTTTCCGGTAACCCTTCATGCTGTTCACTGACGGACAGGCGGATGCGTTCGGCAATGGCCAGCGCTTCGTTGGCGCCGATATTGACCAGCAGCAGGGCAAACTCTTCCCCGCCGATACGCGCGGCAATGTCCTCCTGGCGCACGTTATTCTGCAGCACGCTGGCAGCAAACTGAATGACCTTATCTCCCTGCACGTGGCCGTACGTGTCGTTGATGCGCTTAAAGCGGTCAAGATCGCAGACAATGACCGATAGCGGCTGTGATGCAGAGACTTTTGTTAATCGTTGATTCAGGGTGTCGTAGAAATAGCTGCGGTTATACAGCCGGGTCAGGGGATCGCGAATAGAATTCTGGTACGAGCGAACGTACCTTTCGTTTGACTCCCGGTAGAGGATAAAAACATCCACAAGAAGAACTAAAATCAAAAACAGAGTGCTCAGCGTTTCAAAGAGCCGCGCCTGGTTCCAGGAATGAGCGTTACCGTTGACCGTAGAGAGCAGAACCAGCAGCGTAAATATATAGGCGGTACAAAAAAAAGCGCCGCTGTACCAGAATATATTGCGTAGCCGGGTCAGGCTAATAAGTAAAATCAGCGTAAATGACCATGTGCCAATTAATACCCAGCCAACCCGGTTATGCCATAGCGGCGTAAAGGTATAGGTCAGATTATCAATGAATTCAATGCTCAGTAATGGTGAGTTGCTGGAATGAACCCACGATAATATGAGCGTTGCGGCGATCAAAATAAAACAACCCAGCAGTACCAGACCGTGAATTTTTCCTGAATGAGTGGTACGGTGGCGAAGCCGATATAAAACGATCGAAGTTATAAATAAAACGGCCATCATGACGTTGCGGAAAAAATAAAAAATTAGCGCGTCATTCTGGTTGATGACGCGACCCTGGGCACATACCAGCCAGTCCGGGTAGCTGCCTATGGTCCCGAGCATCAACAGGGCCGAACAGGCAAAAGCGAAGGCTATTGGCGCCAGGTACAGCTGCTTTTTATCGCACAGATATTTCATGCCCATAAAACAGGCAATCATAATATGGAAACCCATCAGTGAGATAGTCAATACGGGAAACAGCATTGATGAAGTTGTAGAGATACGATGAATTAATGAGCCGGTAACGAAATTAATCGTAGCAATAGAAAAACCGCATACGACAGCGTAAAGAAATAGCCTGTCAGGCAAGCGTTTGAGATTAATAAACATAGTCAACATCCCTGAATAAAAGGGCAAAGGTAAAACGACGTCACTGTCGTAAATGTTTTGCGTAATACAGGATGCAGATTACTTGATAGCGGAGGGGAGAATATTGAGCAGGCGCAAGTTGTGGATGGGAGGCGGAAAAATATAAATATATTTGCAGTGTTTATTTATTATGATAAATGATACATATTTTATATAAATGAGCGGCCCGCAAGGGCCGCAGGGAAAAGATTTAGCGCGGGGATACGGTAACCTGGCTGCCGCTGCCGGCGATAGCCACGCGTTGTCCGACGGAGAACGGCGTGCTGCCTTGTTTCTGCACCACCATGATGGTGTTGCCATCATCTTTGCGAATTTCCAGCTCAACGCCCTGGGTTTTGTTCATTGCGCCCTGGACGCCCTGACCGGCTACGCCGCCCGCGCCAGCGCCAGCTGCGGTTGCCAGAGAGCGACCCGTGCCGCCGCCGATGGTGTTACCCAGGAAACCACCGAGCACCGCGCCGCCAATGGCGCCGATAGCATTGCTTTCATCTCCGCCCTGAATCTGAACCGCGCGGGTATGCACAATGGTGCCGTAGGTCACACTTTGGACCTGTTTGGCTTCGGATGCGGAGTAAACATCGCCGGACAGGCCGCTGTTGCTGACGCAACCTGCAAGCGTAAAACCAATCATCGAGACAGCCAAAACACGTAAAATCATTTATGAATCTCCTGTTCACAAGAAGCGTTCTGTTGAACTTCCTTGTAGCCAATTATATGGCATTTAAGCGTCTGCTGGCATAGCAGATACCGTGACTATACAAAAAATAATAATCAGAGTCGTCTCAACCTAAACTAAACATAAGTTCTTTACGCTAAGTACCATCGCGCTGCTTGTATTGTTAAAAAGTATTATAGCAGCATAGCATTGCCCCCTCGTTTATGGTGGAGTGTGGGGATATACGAGAGTCATGGAATGAAGGAAAGCGTATGAAATCAGGCCGCTTTATCGGCGTCATGTCCGGCACCAGCCTTGATGGTGTGGATGTTGTGCTTGCAGCAATTAATGAAGATCTGGTCGCCCAGCAGGCCAGCCTGACGTATCCCATCCCCATTGCGATTAAAGAACAGATTCTGGCTATCTGTCAGGGGCAGCCGCTTACGCTTTCGCAGCTTGGGCGGCTGGATACGCGGCTGGGGCGGCTGTTTGCCGATGCGGTTCTGGCGCTAATGGCTCAGGAAAAGCTACAGGCAGCAGATATCATCGCCATCGGCTGCCATGGGCAAACGGTCTGGCATGAGCCAACGGGTGATGCGCCGCACACTATGCAGATAGGCGACAATAATCAGATTGCCGCGCGCACCGGCGTAACTGTGGTCGGAGACTTTCGCCGCCGCGATATGGCGCTCGGGGGGCAGGGGGCGCCGCTGGTTCCTGCTTTCCATCATGCGCTGCTGGCGCATCCGGTAGAGCGCCGCATGATTCTCAATATCGGCGG
>OAWN01000285.1_pt1 | contig 18992 bp, 19 predicted proteins | sample 1476801 | NCBI WGS metagenome assembly OAWN01 (sample SAMEA2580214, study PRJEB22360) | human gut metagenome | biome: human gut; feature: human-associated habitat; material: faeces | place: Denmark | collected 2008/2010 | reverse complement strand
GGGTCGCCCTGTCCTACCTGCTGTACGCCATCGCCAACGTGGCCACCACCGGCGTGCTCATGTACATGTTCAAGTTCATCCTGAACAACTCCGCCGCCTACTCCATCGTCGGCGTTGTCTCGGTCATCGCCGGCATCATCATGGCGCCGCTGTACCCGATTCTGAACAAGCGCATACCGCGTCGCTACCTGTACCTCGGCGGTATGGTGCTCATGGTCCTCGGCTACCTGCTGTTCATCGTCGGCACCAACAACCTCGCTGTCGTCACCGTCGGCCTGGTGTTCTTCTACCTGCCGCAGACCTTCATCCAGATGACCGCCATCCTCTCCCTGACCGACTCCATCGAATATGGCCAGCTGAAGAACGGCAAACGTAACGAGGCCGTCACCCTGTCCGTGCGTCCGATGCTCGATAAGATCGCAGGCGCCTGCTCCAACGGTATCGTCGGTGCTGTCGCCATCGCCGCCGGCATGATTGGTGACGCCACCGCCGCCGACATGACTGCCGCGAACATCCACACTTTCAAGGTCTGCGCCTTCTATGTGCCGCTGGCTGTCATCATCCTGAGCGGTGTTGTGTTCCTGCTCAAGGTGAAGATCAGCGAGAAGATGCATGCTGACATTGTCGAGCAGCTGGAAACTCAGCTCAACGAAGGCTGATTCGCTTTTGATTGCGATTGAATTTCAATCGTCGCGCTGAAGGAGCCGCATGGTGGACGCCATGCGGCTTTTCGCGTTTCCTACGTTCGTGGTAAGTGCTAGGCTGACGATTTGAAACGTATAGCAATGATCCGTTATCAGCGGGGAGCTTCCGGAAGAACGGTCGGCGCTTTTGGGTGCGGCCTAGTAGAACCGGCGGGATCGGCCCGAACAGCCGAACGTCAAGCGGTCGTATGAAACCTGTGCAGGGAAGCCTGCGTAAGAAAACAGGGGAGTGCGGCAAGCGAGGTGGTACCGCGGTGTCGGACGTGCGCAATCGCACGAAAATCATCGTCCTCGTAAAGTAAGTAATGAAACCGCCAAACGAGGAGCATACGGTGAGCGAATCCACCAATCATGTGTATCCGAAGGCTGCTGCCGGTGAGCAGAGCGCCAATGTCGCGCCGAACCCCAGCTTCCCCAAGCTTGAGGAGTCCGTGCTTGACTACTGGGACAAGGACGGCACCTTCCAGAAGTCCATCGAACGCCGTCCTTCCGGCGATCACAGCCAGAACGAATTCGTCTTCTTCGACGGTCCGCCGTTCGCCAACGGCCTGCCGCACTATGGCCACCTGCTGACCGGTTACGCGAAGGACGTCATCCCGCGTTACCAGACCATGAAGGGCCACCGCGTCAACCGCGTGTTCGGCTGGGACACGCACGGTCTGCCGGCCGAGCTTGAAGCCCAGAAGGAACTGGGCATCGACTCCGTCGACCAGATCAAGGAACTGGGCATCGACAAGTTCAACGACGCCTGCCGCGCGTCCGTGCTCAAGTACACGAACGAGTGGAAGGACTACGTGCACCGTCAGGCCCGTTGGGTCGATTTCGAGCACGGCTACAAGACCCTGAACATCACGTACATGGAGTCCGTGATGTGGGCCTTCAAGCAGCTGTACGACAAGGGTCTGGCCTACCAGGGCTACCGCGTGCTGCCGTACTGCCCGAAGGACCAGACGCCGCTGTCCGCGCACGAGCTGCGCATGGACGCCGACGTGTATCAGGACCGTCAGGACACCACCGTGTCCGTGGCCGTGAAGCTGCGCGACGAGGAGGATGCCTACGCCGTCTTCTGGACCACCACTCCGTGGACCGTTCCGACCAACTTCGCCATCGTGGTCGGCGCTGACATCGACTACGTCGAGGTGCGTCCGACCGAAGGCAAGTTCGCTGGCAAGAAGTTCTACCTCGGCAAGCCGCTGCTTGGCTCCTACGAGAAGGAACTTGGCGAGAACTACGAGATCGTGCGCGAGCTTAAGGGCGCCGAAATGGAAGGCTGGCGTTACTACCCGGTCTTCCCGTACTTCGCAGGCGACGAGAACGCCGCCGAGGGCAAGGTGCCGGGGCCGGAAGGCTACCAGATCTTCACCGCCGACTACGTCGACACCGTTGAAGGTACCGGCCTGGTCCATCAGGCCCCCTACGGCGAGGACGATATGAACACGCTCAACGCCAAGGGCATCAAGAGCGTGGACGTGCTCGACGCGGGCTGCAAGTTCACGTCGCTGTGCCCGGATTACGAGGGCATGTACGTGTTCGACGCCAACAAGCCGATCCTGCGCAACCTGCGCGCCGGTGACGGCCCGCTGGCCCGCATCCCCGAAGAGCAGCGCGCCATCCTCTTCCAGGAGAAGAGCTACGTGCACTCCTACCCGCACTGCTGGCGTTGCGCCACCCCGCTGATCTACAAGCCGGTGAGCTCCTGGTTCGTGGCCGTCACCAAGATCAAGGACCGCCTGCTCGAACTCAACCAGCAGATCAACTGGATTCCGAACAACGTGAAGGACGGCCAGTTCGGCAAGTGGCTGGCGAACGCACGCGATTGGTCGATCTCCCGCAACCGTTTCTGGGGCTCTCCGATCCCGGTATGGGTTTCGGACGATCCGAAGTACCCGCGTGTGGACGTGTACGGTTCACTCGATGAGCTCAAGGCCGACTTCGGCGATTATCCGCGCGATCATGAGGGCAACATCAACATGCACCGCCCGTACATCGACGAGCTGACCCGCGTCAACCCGGACGATCCGACCGGCAAGAGCCACATGCACCGCATCAGCGACGTGATGGACTGCTGGTTCGAATCCGGTTCGATGAGCTTCGCCCAGTACCACTATCCGTTCGAAAACAAGGAAACCTTCGAACAGCACTTCCCGTGCGACTACATCGTGGAATACATCGGCCAGACCCGTGGCTGGTTCTACGTGCAGCACGTCATGGCCACCGCCCTGTTCGACAGGCCGGCGTTCAAGAACGTGATCTGCCACGGCATAGTGCTCGGCTCCGACGGACAGAAGATGTCGAAGCACCTGCGCAACTATCCGGACGTGAACGGCGTGTTCAACGACTTCGGCTCCGACGCCATGCGCTGGTTCCTCATGAGCTCGCCGATCCTGCGCGGCGGCAACCTTATCGTCACCGCCGATGGCATCCGCGACACCGTCCGCCAGGTCATGCTGCCGGTGTGGAGTTCCTACTACTTCTTCACGCTGTACGCGAACGCGGCCGGGTACGACGCGCGCAAGCTTCGCGCCGACGAAGTTGCATCGCTGCCGGAAATGGACCGTTACCTGCTGGCCCGTACCCACCGACTGGTCGAAAAGACCCAGTCCTCGCTGGACCAGTTCCTGATCTCCGATGCATGCGACGCCGTGTCCGACTTCATCGACATGATCACCAACTGGTACATCCGCAACAACCGCGACCGCTTCTGGAACGAGGACGCCAACGCGTTCAACACCTTGTACACCGTGCTTGAGGTGTTCATGCGCGTCCTTGCGCCGCTTGCCCCGATGGAAGCCGAATCCGTGTGGCGCGGCCTGACCGGAGGCGAATCCGTGCATCTGGCCGACTGGCCGTTCCTGGCCGACGAGAAGACCGGCGAGACCACCGAGCTGGGTGCCGTGCTGCAGGACGATGCCAAGCTAGTGGACGCGATGGAGAAGGTGCGTGAGGTTGTTTCCGGCACGCTTTCCATGCGTAAGGCCAAGCAGATTCGCGTGCGCCAGCCGCTCGCCAAGCTGACCGTGGTGGTCGAGAACCCGGATGCGGTCGCCGCCTACAGCGACGTGTTGAAGGGCGAGCTCAACGTGAAGGATATCGAGTTCTGCACGCTGGAGGACGCCGGCTCCCATGGTCTGAAGATCGTGAACGAGCTGCGCGTGAACGCGCGTGTGGCCGGCAAGCGCCTGCGTAAGGACGTGCAGTTCGCCATCAAGGCGTCCAAGAGCGGTGCCTGGCATGTGGACGCCGCCGGCGTGCCTGTGTGTGAGACTCCGAACGGCGAGATTGCGCTTGAGGAAGGCGAATACGAGCTGATCAACCGTGTGGAGGAGGAGAACGCGCAGGAGGCTGCGAACTCCGTGTCCGCCGCGCTGCCGACCGGTGGCTTCGTGATCCTCGACACCGAACTGAACGACGACCTGCTGGCCGAAGGCTACGCCCGCGACGCCATCCGCGCCGTGCAGGAGGCCCGCAAGGCCGCCGGTTTGGAGATCTCCGACCGCATCACGCTGAAGGTGACCGTTCCGGCCGGCGACGTGGCGAAGATCGAACAGTTCAAGGATCTGGTGGCACACGACACCTCCGCCGACAGCGTGAGCGTGGAAGCCGGCGCCGAGCTGGGCGTGGAGGTTGCGAAAGCCTGAGGTGGTTGGCTGGGTAGCTGACTGACGATAGTACGTGGGGGTGTGTTTCTCCTGTCAAGTTTGGCAGGAGAAACACACCCCCTACTGCTATTTGTGTTGGGGCGTACTACGTATGCACAGGTATTTGGCGACGGTAATCTTCGAATCAATCATTTCGTTTTTATCTTTTGCTGGAATGCGGTAGAGTAAAGACTATTCAGGGGGTATCTGTAAAGGAGCAGGTTATGGTCCTATTAGCTCGTAAAGATGAGGAAGGCAATACTCAGACTTTGTATGACCATCTTCATGGTGCAGGAAGATTGGCTAGTGGTTTCGAGGATGAATTCGCTGATATTTCACGTACGGCAGCCGTCTTGCATGATGTCGGGAAGGTTGCTCAGCAGTTTCAAACATATCTGTTATCGGATGATGGGCATAGGGGAGATGTGCAGCATGCCCGTCAAGGGGCGTTTGTCGTCAATGATTTTTTCGAGTCGAAAGGGGAAATTGAAGAGATAGCAAAGGAAATTCTTGAGCTTGCCATTTCTAAACATCACGGAGGTCTTCCTGATTGCATTGACGAGTCCGGGAATAGAGCTTTTCTTCTTGGGTTCACGGAGTCGGACAAAAGCAACGAGAAGTATGCGTATCAAGAAATCAAGCGGGGGCTTAACGGTTTGGCGCTCGATCTGCAATCGAATTTCCGAGGTTCAGCGGAAGATATCGCTTGTTCCCTGAAGAAAATTAAATCGCTGGGGCTGTCGAAAGATAGCATATACTTCTATCTAGGTTTGCTCGTTAAACTAATTTATTCGCGACTGGTGGATGCGGATAGGACGGATGCTGCTTATTCGAGACCCGAAAACAGTATCGGCCTAATACGGTTGATTGGCAGAATCTGATTAGTCGACTCGATAAAAGCATGAGATCTTTTGATTCGAGTTCGGAAATAAACAGGATAAGATATCAGATTAATGAACAGTGTTGTTTGGCGGGGGCGCGGGAAATCGGGATTTATCGTTTGTCGATTCCGACTGGCGGCGGTAAAACGTTGGCGTCGCTAAATTTTGCGTTGCATCATGCGCTGAAGACAGGAAAGTGCCGGATTATTTACGTGATTCCGTATTTGTCTATCACAACTCAGACGGCAAAGACTTTCCGAGATGTACTTGGTCTGAACGCCGATAGCGATGTTCTATTGGAGCATTACTCCACTGCGGGTATGCAACGTTCCGCTGATGTAGCGGATAATGCGTCGAGTGAGTTTGAGGATGCCGGGGAGCATCAGCGCAAGTTGGCGGCAGAGCGTTGGGACAATCCGATAATTGTTACCACTATGGTGGAATTCCTTGAGACTGTCATGTCTGCTCGCGGAACCAAACTCCGGAAATTCCATAATATGGCCGACAGTGTCATCATTTTTGATGAAATACAGTCGTTGCCGAGGGACACAATCAATCTGTTCAATGAGATCGTCAGCTTCCTATCGAAGATTACCAATTCAACGATTCTTTTGTGCTCTGCAACGCAGCCGTTACTTGAAAACCAAACGAGAGAATCTGCTTCTTTCGGAAAAGCCTGATCTTATTGCTGAAATGGAAAGCTATGAAGACAAGCTTCGACGTACAAGAATTGTTGCTTCAACTGAAAATAAAAGCTGCGATGAACTAGGGCAGATTATTTATCAGCAGGCGCGGAAGAACGGCAATTGCTTGGCAATCGTCAACCTGAAAAAGGAAGCGCGTGAGATTTTCCAATGCTTGGAACGACTTGATGTGAATCATGAGTTTGAGCTGATTCGTCTCAGTACTGCCATGTGTGGAAGGCATAGAACGGATTGTCTGAACAGAATCGGTGCGCTACTTGATCCAGGTAATCCGAAACCTGTGATTTGTGTGAGCACACAGCTTATTGAGGCAGGTGTTGACATTTCGTTTGCTTGCGTGGTCAGGGCAGTATTATGCAGGCCGCTGGGTGCTGTAATAGGAATGGTGAATCGGTAGAACCAAAGAATGTGTATGTCTATCCATTGAAAGATGAAGACAGCATGGAAAGGTATCTGCCGGATATCGCAATGGGTAAGCAGCTCACTTTACAGATTATGGAGAACTATTCATTTTGGAAAGAGTCGTCGGCATCAGAAAACAAACGATTGCAAAATAAGACATGAATAAATCGATAGAACAGCAACGAAACTGAGCAAACCCCCTTAAATTACAACAAAAATACGCCACGCCCGAACATTGCTTTCGTTTGCAAAAAAACTCCGCTGGATATAAGCTAATAGCAATTCAAAGCGCAAGCAACGAAGCAAACGCAACAAGGAGGACGACAATGAGTGTCGAAATCTCTGCCGAAAATCGGCAGGAATATCAGGCATGGACGCCGGTTGAGGAAGACTTGGAAGGTCTTCCCAAGAACATTTACGACGTCATCCTGCAAATGCGCGTCGACTGCAGCACAACTGACCGCAACCGCATGCCTTACTACGGTGCAGTCGATGATATCGACGAATTTACCGACATCCCGTACATCGACGATGGGACCCGAGCCCACCAACTCGACATCTACATTTCACACGACGCGATAATGTGCGCCGCTCGCAATTTGCCTGTCTACATCGACGTGCACGGAGGCGGATTTGTCTACGGCTACAAGGAGCTCAACCGCAACTTCTGCATCGCATTGGCCCGACGCGGATTCGCGGTTATCTCCATCAGCTATCGCGTTTACCCACAAGCCGATTTCCTCGGACAATTGCAGGACGTGAACGCGGCCATTAGCTGGTTGCAGAATCATGCGGATGAGTATCCGATCGACCCGAATCGTATGGGTATCACCGGGGATTCCGCCGGAGGCTGTCTATCCCTGTACACGCTTGCAATCCAATCCGACCCAGAATTGCTGGATCGGGAAAAACTGGGATTCAAGCAGACAAATCTTAAGTTCGGTGCCTTGGTGTCCGGCAAATTCGATCTCAGTGAATATGTGGATGATACTCCGATCGCTGACGATAATGAGCCGGATCTGCTTCGCACCCTCGCCAAACCGTTGTTCGGCCGGTTCATCGATGCAGCCGAGTGTTCGAAAATCTATTCGCTCAGGAATCTGACCGGCAAGCTGCCGCCATTGTTCCTGACAACCAGTAGCGATGACTTTATCCAATATGAGTCACTTGCACTGGCTGACGCATTGGCGCGTAACCATGTCGATTTTGAGCTACATGATATCCGACCAGCAAAAGGCGAAGCACTGGGACACATATTCCCGGTCGGTTTGCCGTGGCTGGAGGAAAGCGAATACGTGCTCGACCGATTGAAGACCTTCACGTATGAGGTCATGTAAGAGCTTTTTGTCTCAATGAAAAGGAAAACAAAAGGAAGGTTCAATGATGAACAAGACAATCAAGATAATCGCCACAGCAACGGCTGCCTTGATGATGATTGCCGGCGTGTCCGCCTGCGGCTCCGATACAGGTGGTGACAGCGACAAGGGTCGTGTCTATTACCTGAATCTGAAGCCGGAAGCCTCCGACAAGTGGAAGGCGTTGGCCGAAGAATATCAGAAGGAGACCGGAATCAAAACCACCGTGCAGACCGCGGCCTCCGGCACGTATGAGCAGACGTTGAAATCCGAAATCGCGAAAGACAATGCACCGACATTGTTCCAGGTGTCCGGCAATGTGGGCTTGGCCCGCTGGAAGAAGTACACAGCCGACATGTCAGACAGCGAACCCTATAAGCAGCTGCGAGACCAGAGCACTGCACTGAAAGGCGATAACGGTGAAATCCTTGGCGTCCCGTTCGTCATCGAATCCTACGGGTTGATCTACAACAAGGATCTGCTCAATAAGTATTTCCAGGCGGACTGGTCGACCATCAAGAGCATCGACGATTTGGTCGGGTTCAAAGCGTTGAAGACCGTCGCTGATGAGATTCAAGAGCATAAGGATGATCTTGGCGTCAAAGGCGCGTTCACCTCAGCCGGATTCGACTCCAGTTCCGACTGGCGTTTCAAGGAACAGTTGGCCGCCATCCCATTGTCGTACGAGCTGGACGGTGTGACTGAACAGCCTGCGACCATCAAGGGCACTTATCTTCCGGAGTTCAAGCAGACGTTCGACCTGTATTTGAAGGATTCCACCGTCTCTCCGACTGAACTGAGCGCCAAGACCGGTAATGATGCGACCTCTGAGTTCGCTCTCGGTGAGGGTGTTTTCTACCAGAACGGAACCTGGGCGTGGAGTGACCTGCAGAAGGAAGGCGTCAAGGCCGACATGGTTGGCGCCATCCCAATCTACATGGGTCTGCCCGGCGAAGAGGAAAAGGGTCTGGCGACCGGTTCTGGCGACAACTACTGGGCCATCAACAACAAGGTGTCCGAAGCCGACCAGCAAGCCACCAAGGACTTCCTCAAATGGGTCATCACCAGTGACAAGGGTAAGAAGGCCATGACCGATGACATGGGCTTCGTCACGCCATTCAAGTCGTTCAGTGACATGAAGTCGTCGAACCCGATTGTCCAAGCCGATCAGGAGATGGCTGACGCCGGTAAGCAGGATGTGTCTTGGGCCGGCATTATGTTCATGCCCTCCCAACAGTGGAAAGACGGCGTCGGCAGTGCGATGCTCGAATACGCGCAGGGCACCGGAAAATGGGATGCGGTGAAGACCGCATACGTTGACGGTTGGGCCAGCGAATACGAGGGCACCCACTGATAGGCCTTCTGAAGGGTTCCAGGCTCCCATCCCCTTTCTCTTTCGGCTTGGAATCGTTCAGGAGTTGGCGTGGCTTGATGTTTCGACTGCATCGGGCCACCCTTCTCTATTTTTTAGGATCAACGAGGAGTTAACTATGACCACCATCGCAATGATGCAGATGCGTGTGCAACCCAACGAGCTCAAACGGAATCTGTGGCATATGAGGGAGCTGCTGTCCCTAGTCGGGGACGCCGATGTCGCCCTGTTCCCAGAATGCTGCGACCTCGGATGGGCAGCTGATTCGGCCGCCGAGCAGGCGGAACCTATCCCAGAGGGGAGTACATATCAGAGAATAAGAGATATGGCGGTCGACTTCGATATCGGTATCATCGCCGGAATCACGGAACGTGAAGGCGAACATGTATATAACTCCGCGGTATTCATCTCAAATACCGGGGAACTGTTAGGCAAGCATAGGAAAATCAACCTCGTTCCCGATGTCGAAGACATGTATACTTCCGGAACCTCGGTCAACGTGTTCGACACTAAGTATGGTCGAATCGGCATCGACATATGCGCCGACAACCACATGGAATCGATCATGATTGGCGAAGCCATGGCGAAAATGGGCGCCAAGATGATTCTCGCACCATCGTCATGGGCTGTACCTCCTGAACGATTAGGAGAAGCATATGGAAAGGAATGGAAGATGCCTTTCCACCATCTCTCATCAAAATTCGGGGTGGATGTATTCTCAGTTAGCAATATCGGTCCAGTTGTTGATGGAGCATGGGCTGGTTGGACCTGCATCGGCAATTCGATTGCCGTAACCGACAATGGTTGCTCGACAACGATACTCACCTACGGAGAGCACGCCGAAGAAGTCAAACTGATTGATTCATCCCATTAATGTGAATACCGAAAGTGGGTTTGCTCCAATGGTGAGGCAAACCCACTTCGTTCTTTCAAATCAGTCGAGCTCCAGAACGTCGCCGTTCTTGTACGGATTATCTTCTCATAGGCGGCAGCGAGGCCTAGTAGTATTCGCTCGCTGTCTTGTGCGCCGGTGAAGGAGAGTCCGATTGGCATGTTCTGACTGTCACGACCGGAGGGGACGCTGATTTCCGGCAGGTGCGCGCTGCTAGCCAGATAGGAGGCGGCGTATGGGTCGTCGCTGTCGCACTTGTAGGTGCTGTCCTTGGCGTCATGGCGGACGCTGGCGACACAGCTCATGGTCGGGTAGATGAGAGCATCGACGCCGTTCTTGATCATGGTTTGTTCGACAGTGTTGGTGAGTGCCGGCATCTTCTCGTAGATAATCGATTGGACTTCGTCGCTCTTAAACTTGCCGGCGCTCTTCACGTTCGTCTCGTAGCCTTTGATTCGAGCAGGATTGACAGGAGTATTCGTGTCAGCCAGGTCTTTGCTCTTGTCTATCAGCTGTTGAACCGTCTTGGCCTTGCTTCGTCCGTCGTAGCGCATGTAGGTTTCATAGTTGGTGACGAATTCGGCGTCACCGACCGGTCCCATGATGCTGCTCCATAAGCCGGTGTAGGACGTCCAAGTTTGGCCAGGAAGCATGCAATCTCGTTAGCAAATGAGGATTTTGGAGTTTTCTGGCGGAGCGCAATTTCCCATGTCGATTTTGAATGCCGCATGCCATAAGGTCACCAGGCCTATGGGATACGACAATATCAGGGTCTGGCGTCGTGATTTTGAAATCGCTTGCAGCCTATGGAAAAACACTATATCGATGAAACAAGAAAACAGCATAGACAGGAGGATGTAATGGTAGTGCCCGAAGGTTTGCGCACTTAGGGTCGTGCCCGTCCATGGGACGATGATCAGTTCGTTTCCTGCAGGTTGTCATCGAGCCGGGACATGTCGAGGTAGCGGCGCGTGCTCCATTCGTTCGCGGTGACGTACCTGGTTCTGGCGCAGATGAGCATCAACGCGCTGTTGCCGTCCGGGAAACTGCCGACGACGCGCGTGCGACGCCGGATCTCCCGGTTCAGCCGTTCGATCATGTTGTTCGTGCGGATCCTCCTGCGGTGCTCCGTCGGGAATTCCGGCAAAAGGTAGGCGGTCGTCTCCCCGATGCCCTCGCGCAGGCAGCCGGCCGCCGCCTTGAGCTTCCTGGACTCCATCTCCGCGGCGACCGTCCCGGCCTTGGCGAGGGCGGATTCGCGGGACTCCATGGCGAATATCGCCTTCAGGGCCGCGGACGCCCAATCCCGGTGGTTGGGCGGCACCTTCGAGAGCACGTTGCGCATGAAGTGCACCATGCACCGCTGGTACTTCGCCCGGGGAAGCATCGAGTTCACCGTGGAGACAAGTCCCGCGCACCGGTCGCCGACCACGAGGCGCACGCCCTTCAAACCGCGTTCGATCATGCTTCGTATGAACTGCTCCCAGCTGGCAGCGTCCTCCCTCATGCCCTCCGTCACGCCGATGACCTCGCGGTGGCCCTCCGCGTTGACGCCGATGGCGACGAGGACGCTGACGTTCTCCACGCTTCCGCCCCAGGAGCGCTTGTGCCACACGCCGTCCATGAACACGTACGGGTATTCGGATTCCAATGGCCGGGTGCGCCATCGGTCGATGTCGTCATACACGCGCTTGAGCTTGTCGGAAAGGGTCTGGGATGGCATCCTGTCACCCCACAGCAGTTTGCTGATGTCGTCGACCTGACGGGTGCTCACTCCCGCCAGGTACATCTCCATCAACGCCTCCTCGACGCTGGACTCCCGCCTGCGGTAGCGTTCGATGACCGCGGATTCGAAGACCGCGCCCTTGAGTTTCGGCACCCTGAGCTCGAGCCTGCCCGCCTTTGCCGTGAGCGTGCGTTCGTAGTGGCCGGCCCTGTACGCCTTGCGCCCCTCCTTGCGTTCGTATCTGGCGGCCCCGGTGATCTCGTCGGCCTCGGCGTCGAGCATGGCGTTGAGGATCTGGGTCATCTTCTCGGTGACCAGCCGGTCGAGTTTGGTCTCGAACAGGTTCTGGTCGATCTGTATGATGTTGCTGTCGGGCATGGCTGCGCGTCCTGCTTTCCAATTGCGATTCTTTGTTTGGCGACTGAAAATCGTATACAGGACGCGGGCCATGCCCGCTTCAACATCTCAACGAAGAACAAAACCGAAAGTGCGCAGGAATTCGGACGTTATCGATGTAATAACCATGTATCTTGAACCGAATCGAGATGATCGTGATTACCTGTATGGAAGGTTGTTGGCGCTTGCCGACAATTTCGAGGAAAGCGTCTTGCGTAAGCAGGGAGTCAAGGACCGTCCAACCAATGCAATCAAATTGATGAGCAATTTCACGGCGAAGCCCTATACGACGTGGGGCACATTGTGGAAGCAGCTTACGCCATACCTTAAATCGGCAAACGGTGGTTCCTGGTTCCGTAATGAAGTCGACGATGTTATGGCTTTGTTTAAGGAAGGGGATTTTGAAGATAATAAGGCGCTTTCGCCAATGTTTCTTCTGGGATATTCATGTCAGCGGAGAGCATCTTGATATGAACTGATTTTTGTTCCGCATTTCTCCTAACTCGATGGGAGATGATGGAACCATGGCAAAAGGAACGAGATACACGCCGGAGTTCAAGGCGAAGGCCGTCAGGCTGTTGACCGAGTCGCGCGGCTCGTATTCGTCGGAGACCAAGGCGATCGAACAGGTCGCCAAGGATCTGGGGGTCGCGCCGGAGACGCTGCGCCGTTGGCGCGACAAGACGGACGCCACGGTCGCGGCGGAGACCAAGCAGTCGGCCGAAGACGCGATGGCGGAGTTGAGGAGTTTGCGGGCCGAGGTCGCGCGATTGAGGCGGGCGAACGAGATATTGACGACGGCGTCGGCTTTTTTCGCGGCGCGGCTCGACCCGACACGGCGTTGATGGTCGCTTACATCGACGAATTCAAGGACCGTTTCAGGGTCGGGCCGATCCGCAGGGTGCTGGCCGCTTCGCTGGACTGCGGGTTCATCACGCCGCGCGGCTACCGCATGTTCAGATCCAGGCCCGTCAGCCGCATGGCCGCCAGGCACGAGGCGCCGGCCCGCGGCATCCTCGAGATCCATGCCGATTCCTTCATGGCCGTGTACGGGCACCGCAAGACGCGCGCCCGGTCGTTGGCGCGGGGCCGGGATCCGGCCGAGATCGGCCGCGACCAGGTGATGAACGTCATGCGGGAATCGGGAATCCGCGGCGTGCGCCGCGGCAGGACGCCCGTCACCACCAAACCGGCGGAGGGCACGGGCGGCAGGCCCGACCTCGTGGAACGCAGGTTCGATGTGTTTTGTCAAATTGAAGTAGTCCAAAACAGCGAGCTTGTCAAGTTGTTTGTGTTTGGGGTGTGTTTTATAAATAGGGTTCCATTCGTTCGGGGTATGCGGCCGCGAGTTGGGCGAGGGCCTGTTTCCAGTTGGTCGTTATGCGCCCCTCGATGAGCCTTCCCTCGCTTTTGCGCCTGGTTTTGTTGCCGTCTTTGGCGCGTTTGAGGCTGCGTTTGTCCTCGATGTCGCAGATTGCCAGCCAGAACAGCTTGACCACGGCCTGGTCGTTGGGGAACTGGCTGCGGTTGCGGCTGACCTTGCGCAGCTGGTAGTTGAGCGATTCGATGCTGTTGGTGGTGTACACCACCCGGCGGAGCATGGGCGGGAACTGCAGGAACGGGACGAACCGGTCCCACGAGCGTTTCCACGTGGCGGCCACCGACGGGTATCTCCGGCCGAGCTCGCTTTCCGCGAACTCGCCGAGCGCCTTTTCCGCGGCCTGCCCGTTGGACGCGCAGTACACGCTCCTGAGCGCCGCGCACACCCTCTTCCTGTCGTGGTCGGCGACGAACCTGTTGGCCGCGCGTATCAGGTGCACCACGCAGGTCTGCACGATCGCCTTGGGCCACGTGGCCTCCACGGCCTCGGGCAGGCCCTTGAGCCCGTCGCAGCACACGATCAACGCGTCGGCCATGCCCCGGTTGGCCATCTCGGCGCACACGTGCGCCCAGAAGGAGGCGCCCTCGTTGTCCTGGACCCATATGCCAAGCACATGCTTGAACCCGTCCATGTCGACGCCGATGGCAATGTGCGCCGCCTTGGGCAGCACCCTGCCGTTGTCGCGCACCTTGACCCTGACGGCGTCCAGGTACAAGACCGGATAGAACTCGTCCAGCGGCCGCTCCTGCCATTCGAGCACGGCGTCGCTCACCGCGCCGGTGATGTTGGATATCGTCTCGGGGCTCAGGTCCGTGCCGATCGTCTTCTCAAGGTGGTGCTGGATGTCGCGCACCGTCATGCCGCCCGCGTACAGGGATATGATCATCTCGTCCAGTCCGCCCAGCCTCCTGGAATGCTTGGGCACCAACCTCGGGGTGAACGAGCCGTCCCTGTCGCGGGGAACCTGCACGGTCACCTCTCCCACCGGCGTGGACAGCGTCTTGGGATACGAACCGTTGCGCGAGTTCGCATGCCTGCCGCCCGCCTTCGACTCCCTGTCGCCGGGCGCGTAGCCCAGATGCGACGTCATCTCGGCCTGCAAGCCGCGTTCCAGGGCGACCCTCGTGAGCTCGCCCAGCAGACCGCCGTCGCCGGTGAGCGCGATCTGCCCGCCGTCTATCCGTTCGAACAGGGGATCCAGCGCTCCCGACGCGACCAGCGAGTCCACCAGGGACCGCGAATCCGTCACGGCACCATTGTCATTCCCGGCTACATCGTCGGCCATAGGCTTCACTGCCTCGGTCACCATGATCGTTTCCTTTCAATCAGATGATCCCATACACAAACAATTAGACACCCTCAAAACAGCGTGTCGGTCCAGTCCGAAAAAGCGGCGGGTTTCAGTCCAATTAAGCGAAAGACCCGCCGCCGTTGTTCTTCCTATCCCATCAGGGCGTGGGTCCGCCTGTACGACTCTCCCTCGAACCTGATCATCCTGCCGTGATGCACGGTCCTGTCCACGATCGCGGTCGCCATGTCCGGGTCGCCGAACACACGTCCCCAACCGGAGAACTCGATGTTCGTGGTGTAGATCACGCTCTGCCGCTCGTACGCGTTGGCCGCGACCTGGAACAGGAGCCTGGTGGATTGGCAACAGCGTGTTGGACAGTTTCTTAGAGGACGAGTCCCTGTTCGGTGAATTCCTTCGGACTCCGGTATCCAAGGGTGGAGTGGAGCCGCTGGTTGTCGGACCACCACACGTAGTCGTCGGGGTCATGCCTCAGCTGCTCGATCGTGGTGTAGTGGTTCCGGTACACGAGCTCCTTCTTCAGCGGCCTGTTCGTCGATTCGACCACGGCGTTATCGTAGGGGTCGCCCTTGCGCGGCAGCGATCTTTTGATGTCGAACGCGTCGAACACCGCGGCGGGCGTCACCTCGCCCCTCGCGTTCCTGCGTCCCGCGCCGGTGGCGTTGTCCATGACGATCACTGGCGGGACTCCGCCGATGTGCTCGAACACCTCGATCAGCCCGTGGCACAGGCATTCCGCGTTCTCCCCGGGCAGGCTCGTCACGTACCGCATGTTCGAATGGGGGAACGTGACGACCAGGCAGTGGTCGTCCACGAGCTCGCCGGCGATGCGGGCCTTCGCCACGCCGAAATCGATCTGCGCGACGCCGGGCGCCCAGACGAGCTCGCCGTATCCGTCGGAACCGCTCCGGTTCGCCTCGCGCCAGCGTCTCACGTACCTCAGCGTCGTCGTGTACTCGCCGTCGTAGCCGGTCTCCGCGCGGAGCCTGTCGTGCACGCGTCTGGCGGTGTGGCGCTGCTTGCGGGGCAGCATGCGGTCGGCCTCGAGCCATCCGTCGACCAACGCCGCGTACGGGTCGATCTTGGAGCCGCGGCGCCTGTCCGTGGGCGGTTTCGGCGTCATGTCGTCCATGTCGGCGTATTTCGCGACAGTGGCGCGGTCCACGTCCGGCCTCCTCGCGATCTCCGACCTGGACACTCCCTGACGGTCCAGTCTCCTGGTATCTTGCTGTTTGGGCATCGGTATCGCCATCGTCCTTTTCTTCCCGAGCGCCGCCGGCTGCAGCCGGCGGATTTGTTTTTGGGCTGCGTCTCGGGAATATACAGGCACGGCGGGCTGGTGCCTGTTTTCGTCTGGGCGGTCATATGGTGCAGTTTCCGCTGGAAACCAGCAGCCTATGCTGCGGAAAAACAGTGCAGAAATTGCTTAAGAAAAATTGAAGCAAAACACGAAAGGAGGATGTATGTTTACATCGTGGCAAGTCGCATCCCATACGGGATGCGTGGATTGAAATCCGGCACCGACCACTTGGCCTGCCCGGACCTCGCGCGTCGCATCCCATACGGGATGCGTGGATTGAAATACGATAATCGTGTACGACCGGACCTTCACTACCGGTCGTATCCCATATGGGATACGTGTATTGAGATGGTCCGCTTTTGAACTGTCGTTTTTTGATTTATCGCTCACTTCACATGACATATGTCGGTTTGGTCAGTTAATTTGTGAATATTCGACCATACGACTAGAGTGGCCTGTGGCTTTCCGGTCGGCTTCTTTGCTGGCTGGAAGTTTTGCACAGACTTGATTTGTATCTGCCGTGTGCCTGCGTTGTATTTACATCGCGCCAGCATGTGTGCGGAAGCAGATCGCAAGCGAATGGTTCTCAGTACCATCCATGTGAGTCAAGCACACATCTTTTGAGAAGCAGTCGCGATGCCGGGAGTCGGGTTCGTCGTAATTCAAACGTCGCGTCCGTTCCCGGTTTTTTATCTGGCATACGGTGTCACTGCGGGAAGTGAGAATGAGTTCCGCGCCTGCTACGATGAACAGTGCAAACGATTATTACTTGTGTGTGGGGGGGTGTTCTAATCTGCGGATGGCGGAATCAATTTACCCGATTGGTGCTCATCTTCGCGTTCTCGCAGGTAATCGCGAAATTGTTCGTATTCCTCGTCGCACCAAGGATTTTCATCATGAACTTGTCCAAACAAGGTGATCATATCCTTCGGAGGAGTGAGGTTAAACTCGATGATGGCGTCAACGCCATTTTCGACTGGCACTCCCGGTCCATCATGGTCAAGGATGTCTTGATCGAGATTGGCGTCGTAGTTGTATCCATGGTCTCTTAGAAATGAAATCATCATTTCCGCAAGACGTACATAACGGTCATATTCCGGCCTGCCGAACGCTGCCATTTCAGTCAGCTCCTCGTGTGATTGATAAATCGCCTTTGTACATGGATACTGCTCCGACCAAAAGTGAAACCTGTACGTATCGCAATGCCATCCACTATATTCAATCCGGCTGTGCAAGACGTCGATTTCTTGATTTCATACAACCTGCATCGCCATATCAAAATATACAAAATTGTCCACTTGCCGGTTGTTGATGGACCTTATTCGAATTCTGGTTCAAAACCGTCATCAATCGGCTCATAATCTTCGCCGAATACGTCTGCATCGGTTAGCAGTGTGCTGTCATCGTTGCGTAGGCGTTCCACGGCTTTGCGGTATAGCGCGAAATTTTCTTCAGCCTGAGTGAGCCGGCGATAGTCGGCGGGCGTGATTATGACCGCGCTGGGCTGATTGTTTTTGAGTACGACGACTGGATGGTTGTCGCCCACCTGACTTAATGCTTTGCTTGCTCCGCCGTGGTTAAGGCTGGTGACGGAGACCATGCTGTCAAGGATCGATGCGGCTGACATGTTTCTCCTCTGCGAGATTGCGTAACGGCGCGACGGCATCGCTTTTGCGCATGTCGGGCGCTTCGTTGCCGCAACCGGCGTAAGATATCTGCGAATGTCAAACATAAGCGAGATATCTGAAGGAGAGAAGATGTCAACAAACGAAGCAGCATTGCCGCAGTCGACGGTCCGGGTTGCCCAGGCTGATCCGGATGGAATCCTTCTGGTGATCCACGCAGGCGCTGGCAATCGCGGCAAGAAGGACACGCCGGAACGTCGCGCCCAGGTGGAGCAGGATCTGAACAGGGCCCTTGAAGCCGGCTATGCGCTGCTGGAACAGGGCGCTCCGGCCGAAGATGCCGTCTGCGCGGCCATTCGTGTCATGGAGGATGCTCCCGAATTCAATGCTGGCCGTGGTGCCGCGTTGACGAGCGAAGGCATCGTGTCCATGGATTCCTGCCTGATGACCGGCGTTGACGGCGAAGTCGGCTCCGCATGCGGTCTGACCACGTCCAAGAACCCGATCAATGTGGCGCGCGCCATCAAGGAGAAGACCAAGCACGTCATGTTCGCCAAGCCGGGCGATAACCTGCTCAAGGAGTGGGGTATCGAACTGTGCGACAGCGAGTACTTCATCACCCCGGCCCGTCAGGAATCCCTGCGTGAGGCGCAGTCCAATGGCGACGAATGGGAGAAGCATGGCACCATCGGCGCCGTCGCACGTGACGCGTCCGGCAATATCGCAGCCGGCACCTCCACTGGCGGCATCACCAACCAGATGCCGGGCCGTGTTGGCGATTCGCCGCTGCCGGGTTGCGGCACTTACGCCAACAACGATTCCGTTGCGATCTCCTGCACCGGCATCGGTGAGGCGTTCGTCAAGGAAGTCGCCGCACACCAGGTTTCCGACCGTGTGCTGTATGCCAAGGAAGATCCGGTCGAGGCTGCGAAGGCCGCGCTGGACGGTGTGGCCCGTCACCACGGCGACGGTGGCATGATCGTCGTCCCCGCCCATGGCGACGGTGCGATGGTGTTCAACAGCGAGATGATGAACTGCGGTTGGAAGTCCCCGAAGGGCAGCTACGTGCAGAGCTGACGCCATAGGTTTGACGCCGTAAGCAAATAAACGAAACGGCTGCAAAACGCCGAGTGGGGGTTCGAATCCATTAAGGATTCGAACCCCCACTCGTTTTTTGTTGCCGATTGGCAGCGAAACGTCACAACGAAGCCGTCACTTGGTGATGGTGTTGTAGGTAGGCAGGTTGGTGTAGTCGAACGATACGTTCTTCACGTTCGTCGCGGACGCGGCGGCGACGTTGTCGTTCC
>OAWN01000263.1_pt1 | contig 20849 bp, 18 predicted proteins | sample 1476801 | NCBI WGS metagenome assembly OAWN01 (sample SAMEA2580214, study PRJEB22360) | human gut metagenome | biome: human gut; feature: human-associated habitat; material: faeces | place: Denmark | collected 2008/2010 | reverse complement strand
CGGTAAAACGCGCCCCGGGAAAACCGCCTGGGCGGGTAGCCAGAAGCTGCCGCAACGTATGCTTGACGGAATTCGCGTCCATCTTGCGCAAGAGAGCCGCTGGCCGCTACTGGCGCTGGGCGTCGCTGGCTGGATGCGCTATGTTAGCGGCGTGGATGACGCCGGAGCCGTCATTGATATTCGCGATCCGCTGGCCGATAAAATCCACCACCTCGTTGCCACCAGCGATGAGCGACAGCGCGTAGCGGCGCTGCTTACGCTTGAGGAGATCTTCGGCCGCGACCTGCCGCAGAATCCGCAGTTCGTCGCTGATGTCACCGCCGCGTGGCATCAGCTCGCCGCTTTTGGCGCGCGCCAGGCCGTCGCCGCCGCGCTGAATGATTAACAATTTCTGCCTTTAAGCGGACGGAGCGCCTTTCTGTCCGCGTTAACGCTTCTCTTTTCCCCTTTTTTTCGTCAGGATAGCCTCAACTGTTACAACATTACATTTATCCTGGAGAAAAAGTGACCAAAACCAACTTGATCACGGGGTTTCTCGGCAGCGGTAAGACCACTTCCATTCTGCACCTGCTGGCCAATAAGCCCGCAAATGAAAAATGGGCCGTACTGGTCAACGAGTTTGGCGAAGTGGGCATTGACGGCGCGCTGCTGGCGGAAAGCGGCGCGCTGCTGAAAGAGATCCCCGGCGGCTGCATGTGCTGCGTTAACGGCCTGCCGATGCAGGTTGGGCTCAACACCCTGCTGCGCCAGGGCAAACCTGACCGTCTGCTGATAGAACCCACCGGACTAGGCCATCCTAAACAGATCCTCGATATGCTGACCGCCCCGGTCTACGCGCCATGGATCGATCTGCGCGCCACCCTGTGCATATTGGATCCGCGTCAGCTGCTGGACGAAAAAGTCGTGAGCAACGAAAACTTTCGCGACCAGCTGGCTGCCGCTGACGTTATTGTCAGCAATAAAGCCGACCGCTCGACGGAGGAGAGCCAGCGCGCTTTTGTCGCCTGGCGTGAGGCGTACGCCGGTGAGCGTCGCTGCGTCAGCGCTAGCCAAGGTAATATCGACCCGGCGCTGCTTGATTTGCCGCGCCGCAATCTGGCGCCGCTACCCGCAGGGGTCGGGCATGCGCACGACCACGGGCAGAAAAAAGGCCTTGCCGCGCTTAGCCTTCCCGCGCACCAGCGCTGGCGTCGTAGCCTCAATAGCGCTCAGGGCTATCACGCCTGCGGCTGGATTTTTGACGCTGAAACCGTCTTCGATACCGTCGCTCTGCTTGAATGGGCGCGCCTGGCGCCGGTTGGACGAGTTAAAGGCGTCATGCGTATTGCCGAAGGGCTGGTTCGTATCAATCGCCAGCAGCTCGATCTGCATATTGAGACGCAAAACGTTGCCCCGCCCGATAGCCGTATTGAGCTGATAGCCGATACAGAAACGGACTGGAATGCTCTTCAGGCCTCTTTGTTGAAGATTCGTTTAACTTAGGGCGGCTATGGTTGCCGTCGTTTTACACAACACGCGATAGTTATGATTAAAAATCGAATTCCCCTCATCCTGCTGTTAAACGCGGCAGGTATAGCGCTTTTCTGTTCATGGTATCTTCCGGTTAACCATGGTTTCTGGGCTCCGCTGGACGCGGCGATTTTCTATTTCTTTAACCACCTGGTCGGCGTCAACACCGCTTACACCTGGCTGTTGGCGGTTATCAACAACCGCGCGTTTGACGCCTGTTCGCTGCTGGCGATGGGCAGCCTGATGCTGAGCTTCTGGTTTAAAGAACAGAGCGCCGGACGCCGCCGGGTGATTATCATCGGCCTGGTGATGCTGCTGGCTGCCGTCATTATCAATCAGCTGGCCCAGCACCTGATGCCGGTGAAGCGAGCCAGCCCTTCGCTCTCGTTCACCGATATCACTAAAGTCAGCGATGTCATCTCCTTTCCGACTAAAGATGCGTCTAAAGACAGCTTCCCGGGCGATCACGGCATGATGCTGCTGATTTTTGCCTCTTTCATGTGGCGCTATTTTGGCCGTCGCGCCTTCGCTATTGCGCTGGTTATCTTTGTGGTGTTCGCTTTCCCGCGGGTGATGATCGGCGCGCACTGGTTTACCGATATTGCCGTCGGATCATTAACGGCCGTGCTCATTGGCGCTCCCTGGGTGTTGATGACCCCACTGAGCGATAAAGTGATTACTTTATTTGAACGTTACCTCCCCGGCGGAAGAACGAAAATTTAAAGTGATCTTTACAATTAATTAATATCATTCATAAGGGATCGTTCTGGGTCCCTTTTTTTATCATCTCACTCTTTCTCACCCGCTATCATCTTGCTGTCACATTAATCCTGTTAAAAATGAGTAAATTGCATATTTTTTACCCATCCCTGCCGCTATTTTGGCCTTTGCCGATGATTCACTTTTTGTCGCAAAAATACTTATAAGAAAATGCGCAAAACCGCTCGCCATCCCCCGTTCGATCGGGTAACCTCAATCTCGTTTTGCCTCTCCAGCAACATCAATTCAGATAATGAATAAATTTGTGCGTCAGGCCACAATTTTATGCTTACGGAATTGTCTCATTGCGACCAGGTAATTAGGCTCTAACACGTTTGGCATTTTTTATAACGACATTGTCGTTAAGGACAACAAGGGATAACACACAGCATGGTCAAATCTCAGCCGATTTTGAGATATATCTTGCGGGTCGCCCCCGCGATTGCAGTTGCGGTTCTGCTTTCCGCGTGTAGTTCAAATAGTACCGCCAGAAATATGCATTCTGAGACGCTTGCTGTGGGTAGTGGCGATTTATCATCACTGCAAGCCTCTCAGGATGAATTTGAAACCATGGTCCGCAACCTGGACGTTAAGTCCCGTTTGATGGATCAATATGCCAGCTGGAAGGGCGTGCGTTACCGCCTCGGCGGCAGCACTCGCAAAGGCATTGATTGTTCCGCCTTTGTGCAGCGTACTTTCCGTGAACAGTTTGGCCTGGAGCTGCCGCGTTCGACTTCTGAGCAACAGGATTCCGGAAAATCCATCAGCCGTTCACAGCTGCGTACCGGTGATTTAGTACTGTTCCGTGCGGGTTCAACGGGCCGTCATGTAGGCATCTACATCGGCAACAACCAGTTTGTTCATGCTTCCACCAGCAGCGGTGTGACGATTTCCAGCATGGATGAGCCGTACTGGAAAAAGCGCTATAACGAAGCGCGACGCGTTCTGAGCCGCTCGTAATCTCTTCTGCCGTTGGTTATTCCCTTGGCCAACGGAAGAAACAAAACACTGCTGAAGCAGTGTTTTTTTTTGCTCGCCAGCCAATAAACTTCGTAAAATAGGCTATCTCTTGAAGCGACGACAGAAAAAGCATGTTTCTGTTAGCGCATTGCGCGAATCAACCACACGGACTGCCTGGAGCCTATGCCTACCCGTCACCTCTCTCCCCGGCGAAAAATCTGGCTAACCAGCATATGCGTTGGCATAGCCGTCGCCCTGCTGGCCGGTAGCATCCAGTTTATGGTGATCTATCACAACCGCGCGGAGCGTTTCGACGTTATCATCAACAATGTTCATGCTTATCTGACGGGCTATTTTCACGATTTAGACCAGACGATTGCGGGACTACAGCCGCTGGTGAGTCAGCCCTGCGAAAATATCGATTCCGGATTAACCGCCCATGCGGCATTCAGCCCAAACGTACGCGCTTTCCTGCTGGTTAAAAATGGTATTGCGTTTTGCTCCTCCGCCACCGGTGCAATGAACACACCTTTTAACCAGCTCATTCCACAGCTGGATATCACTCAAGCGGTGGATATGGCGATCCTTCCCGGTACGCCCATGATGCCGAAAAGCGCGGCGCTGGCGATGTGGGTTCGTAGCCCGCACGGCGGTAAAGACGGCGTTTTTGTCTCGATCAATGCGAATCTGACACCCTATATACTCTACTCCTCACGGCAGAATGATTTCAACGGCCTGGCGCTGTCCATTAAGCACACCGCGATCTCGACCTTCAGCAACAAGCTTATCGACCCGCAGACCCTGCTCTCGCCGCCTATTCGCCAGACGCAGATTGAGGGTTTACCGTTGAAAATCTATCTCTATGCTAACAGCTGGCTGGCGGAGAATACGCAGTTTGCCCTTTTGCTGGGGGTGGTTTGCGGGCTGCTGGCCGGACTGTTAAGCTATTACATTCTCACGATAAAATCAGACCCGCGAAAGGAGCTGCTGCTGGCGATCAAAAACGATCAGTTTTACCTGGTCTATCAGCCGGTGGTGAAATCGGAGACGCTGCAGATCAGCGGCGTTGAGGTACTGATGCGCTGGAAACATCCGGTGGCCGGAGAGATCCCCCCTGACGTCTTTATTAATCTTGCGGAAACCCAGCAGATCATCATTCCGCTTACTCGCCACCTCTTAAAACTGATTGCGCACGATGCGCCTGTTTTGCAGACGCTCCTGCCCGCAGGGATCAAGCTTGGGATCAATATTTCCCCCCTTCATCTGCACGCAGAGAGCTTTCAGCAGGACCTTAAGCACTTCGCCGCCGCCATGCCAGCCGACCACTTTAAGCTGGTACTGGAGATCACCGAGCGCGCGATGATCGATAAAAATCGTTCATTAGAGAACTTCGACTGGCTACACGAGCAGGGTTTTGAAATCGCGATTGATGATTTTGGTACCGGCCATAGCGCGCTCATCTATCTGGAGCGCTTTAGCTTTGATTACCTGAAGATTGATCGCGGCTTCGTACAGGCTATCGGGACGGAGACCGTGACCTCGCCGGTGCTCGATGCCGTCATCACTCTAAGCCGCCGCCTGAAGCTCGCTACCGTTGCCGAAGGCGTGGAAACGCAGGAACAGGCGGAATGGCTGCGCGATCATGGCGTAAACTTTTTGCAGGGCTACTGGTTAAGTCGCCCGCTGACGCTGGAAGCGCTGATCGCCGCCCACGTGCAGCCGGCGAAATATTTCCCAACCCGCTAAGTGTCCTTTATTATTTGCTATCAGAGGTCAGGCCACTTCAGGCCTGTCATTGGAGGACGATACCCTGGTTATGTTTGCCCGCATCAGCCTGATACTGCTGACCTTATTTAGCCTGCACAGCCGGGCGCAAACTATTCTGACGAGCGATACGTTCGCGATTATCGGCCAACCGAAGTACGCCGCGGGCTTTGACCACTACGATTATGCGAATCCCGCCGCGCCTAAAGGCGGCGCGATTACCCTTGCGGCTATCGGTACCTTTGATAATTTCAACCGCTACGCCCTGCGCGGTAATCCGGGTATTCGAACCGAAGCGCTATACGATACGCTGTTCACCACCTCTGACGATGAGCCCGGCAGTTACTACCCGCTGATTGCCGAGCATACGCGCTATGCCGATGATTTTTCGTGGATGGAGATTACGCTCAATCCGCACGCCCGCTATCACGACGGCAGTCCCATCACCGCCAGCGATGTCGCTTTTACCTTCCAGAAGTTTATGACCGAAGGGGTGCCGCAGTTTCGTCTCTATTATAAAGGCACTACCGTTAAAGCTATCGCCCCGCTAACCGTTCGCATTGAGTTAGCCAAACCGGGCAAAGAGAACATGCTTAGCCTGATGACGCTACCGGTGATGCCGGAAAAATTCTGGAAAAACCATAAACTCAGCGACCCGCTCTCCGCTCCACCGCTGGCCAGCGGCCCCTACCGCATTACCGCCTGGCGCATGGGCCAGTACATCACCTATTCCCGCGTGAAGGACTACTGGGCCGCCGATTTACCGGTCAACCGCGGGCGCTGGAATTTCGATACGCTACGCTACGATTATTACCTTGATGACAATGTCGCCTTCGAAGCCTTTAAGGCCGGCGCCGTCGATCGTCGGGAAGAGAACGTCGCCAAAAACTGGGCGACCCGCTACGTCGGGCGCAACTTTAGCCACGGCTATATCGTTAAAGACGAATACACCAATACCTCAGCGCAAAATACCCAGTGGCTGGCCTTTAACATTCAGCGCCCGATATTTGCCGACCGCCGGATTCGCGAGGCCATCACCCTCGCCTTTGATTTTGAATGGATGAATAAGGCGCTGTTCTATCACTCCTACAGCCGCGCCAACAGCTTCTTTCAGAATACCGAATACGCGGCGCGCGGTTATCCTGATGCCGACGAGCTCGCCCTGCTGACGCCGCTGAAAAAAGAGATCCCGGCCGAAGTCTTCACGCAGATTTACCGACCGCCGGTTTCCAGCGGCGATGGTTTTGCACGGGAGAATTTACTCAAAGCGGATGCCATCCTCAACCAGGCGGGATGGATAGTGAAAAACCAGCGGCGGGTAAACGCGCAGAGCGGCAAACCGTTACGCTTTGAGCTGCTGCTCCCCTCCGGCAGCAGCGATCGCTGGGTACTGCCCTTTCAGCACAATCTTCAGCGGCTCGGCATCGTTATGGACATTCGCCAGGTCGATAACTCCCAGTACAGTAACCGCAAGCGCAGCCGGGATTACGACATGATGCCAAACGTCTGGCGCGCGTCGCCCTGGCCCGACACCGGCCTGCAAATCTCCTGGGATTCGGAATATATTAATTCCAGCTATAACGCCTCAGGGGTTCAAAACCCGGCCGTCGACCAGCTTATTGCGCAGATCATTCGCTGGCAGGGCAACAAGGAAAAACTGCTGCCGCTGGGCCGGGCCCTCGACCGCGTGCTGACCTGGAACTATTACATGCTGCCGATGTGGTATATGGCGCAGGATCGCACCGCCTACTGGGATAAATTCTCCTTCCCGAAGACTCGCGCGATTTACTCATCCGGTTTCGAAAACTGGTGGTACGACGCCAACAAAGCGGCCAGACTTCCCGCGGACAGACGTTAAGGAATTAAGATGGGTGCATATCTGCTCCGCCGACTACTGCTCATCGTCCCCACCCTGTGGGCGATTATCACCATTAACTTTTTCATTGTGCAAATCGCTCCCGGCGGCCCGGTCGATCAAGCGATCGCGGCAATAGAGTTCGGCGATCGCGGCGGTCTGCCCGGAGCCGGAGACGGCGGGATGGCTGCCAGCCATGCGCGTACCGGCGTTAGCAACATCAGCGACAGCCACTATCGAGGTGGGCGCGGGCTGGACCCGGAAGTCATCGCCGAGATAACCCACCGCTACGGCTTTGATAAGCCTCTCCACGAGCGCTATTTTAAAATGCTCGGCGACTACCTGCGCTTTGATTTTGGCGACAGCCTGTTTCGCAGCTCATCGGTCGTGCAGCTGATCGGGGACAGCCTGCCGGTCTCTATCTCGCTGGGCTTGTGGAGCACGCTCATCATCTATCTGGTGTCGATCCCGCTGGGGATCCGCAAAGCGGTCAGCAACGGCAGTCATTTTGACGTCTGGAGCAGTACGCTGATTATTATCGGCTATGCGATCCCGGCCTTTCTGTTCGCCATTTTGTTGATCGTTATCTTTGCCGGCGGCAGCTATTTCGATCTCTTTCCGCTGCGCGGGCTGGTGTCAGCCAACTTCGACAGCCTGCCGTGGTATCAAAAAATCCTCGACTATCTCTGGCATATCACCCTACCGGTGCTGGCCACGGTGATCGGCGGTTTTGCCGCCCTCACCATGCTCACCAAAAACAGCTTTCTCGACGAAATTCGCAAGCAGTACGTCGTCACCGCCCGCGCAAAGGGCGTTAGCGAAAAGCAGATCCTGTGGGGCCACGTATTTCGCAACGCGATGCTGCTGGTGATCGCCGGTTTCCCGGCCACCTTTATCAGCATGTTTTTTACCGGCTCGCTGCTGATTGAAGTGATGTTCTCGCTGAACGGACTGGGGCTGCTGGGCTATGAAGCTACGGTATCTCGTGATTACCCGGTCATGTTCGGCACGCTGTATATTTTTACCCTGATTGGCCTGCTGCTGAATATCATCAGCGACATCAGCTATACGCTGGTCGATCCGCGTATCGATTTTGAGGGCCGCTAATGTCATTTTTCAGTCCCGTCAATCAGGCCCGCTGGGCGCGCTTTCGCCACAACCGCCGCGGCTACTGGTCGCTTTGGTTATTCTTAGTCATTTTCGCCTGCAGCCTGTGCGCCGAGCTGATTGCTAACGATAAACCGCTGCTGGTGCAGTACCGCGGCAGTCTCTACGTACCGTTATTAAAAAACTATAGCGAGAGCCCCTTCGGCGGCCGCTTTGCTACTGCCGCCGACTATCAGGACCCGTGGCTGCAAAAACGGCTGGACGATAACGGCTGGGCCCTGTGGGCGCCGGTTCGCTTCGGCGCAACGACCATTAATTTCGCCACCGAAACCCCCTTCCCTTCGCCGCCGTCAAGGCTGAACTGGCTGGGCACCGATGCCAACGGCGGCGACGTGCTGGCACGTATTCTGTACGGCACGCGCATTTCCATTCTCTTTGGCCTGCTGCTGACCTTCTTCTCCAGCGTGCTGGGGGTGATGGCCGGCGCCGTTCAGGGATATTACGGCGGAAAGATTGATCTCTGGGGACAGCGCTTTATCGAGGTCTGGTCGGGGATGCCGACCCTGTTTCTGATTATCCTGCTTTCGAGCGTCGTGCAGGCCAATTTCTGGTGGCTGCTGGCCATCACCGTGCTGTTCGGCGGGGTGACGCGGGTCGGGGTCGTCCGCGCCGAGTTTCTGCGCACCCGCAACTATGATTATATCCGCGCCGCGCAGGCGCTCGGCGTTAGCGATCGCGCCATTATTCTGCGCCATATGCTGCCTAACGCTATGGTCGCCACCCTGACCTTCCTGCCGTTTATTCTGTGCAGTTCGATTACGACTCTGACCTCGCTGGACTTCCTCGGCTTCGGCCTGCCGCTGGGCTCTCCTTCGCTGGGCGAGCTGCTGTTGCAGGGTAAAAATAATCTTCAGGCGCCGTGGCTGGGCATCGCCGCCTTTCTGTCGGTAGCGCTCCTGCTGACGTTATTGATTTTTATCGGTGAAGCGGTTCGCGACGCTTTTGACCCAAGCAAGGCGGTGTAGCATGACGCAACCTCTGTTAGATATCGACAACCTTTCCATCGCCTTTCGCCAGCAGGGGGAAACCACCACCGTGGTCAGCGAGCTGTCGCTACGCATTGCGGTCGGTGAAACCCTGGCGCTGGTGGGCGAATCCGGCTCCGGTAAGAGCGTTTCCGCGCTGTCGATACTGCGGCTGCTGCCCTCGCCGCCGGTCAGCTACCCCACAGGGGATATCCGCTTTCACGGTCAGTCGCTGCTACACGCCGATGAACATACGCTGCGCGGCGTGCGCGGCAACCGCATCGCGATGATTTTTCAGGAGCCGATGGTTTCACTCAATCCGCTGCATACCCTCGAAAAACAGCTCTACGAAGTGCTCTCTTTGCATCGCGGGATGCGTAAAGAAGCGGCGCGCGGAGAGATCCTCGACTGTCTGGATCGCGTTGGGATCCGCAATGCGCCGCGGCGTCTGGCCGACTACCCGCACCAGCTCTCCGGCGGCGAACGCCAGCGGGTAATGATCGCCATGGCGCTGTTGACTCGTCCGGAGCTGCTCATCGCCGACGAACCCACGACCGCGCTGGATGTGTCGGTACAGGCGCAAATCCTCGCGCTGCTGCGCGAACTCAAGCAAGAGTTAAATATGGGGCTGCTATTTATCACCCATAACCTGAGCATCGTTCGTCAGCTTGCCGATCGCGTCGCGGTGATGCAGAACGGCCGCTGCGTGGAGCAAAACGGCTGCCGGGCACTATTCTCCGCAGCCGAACACCCTTACACCCGCCGCCTGCTGGACAGCGAGCCGTCGGGCGATCCCGTGCCCCTCGCGCCGGATGCGCCAGAATTACTGCGGGCGGAAAACTTAAGTATCGCCTTTCCGATCCGCAAAGGGCTTCTGCGGCGGGTGGTCGATCATAATCGCGTGGTTAACGCCCTCAGCTTTCAATTGCGCGCGGGAGAAACGCTGGGTCTGGTCGGCGAATCCGGATCGGGCAAGAGTACTACAGGGCTGGCGCTGCTGCGCCTGATTCATTCTGAAGGCGCAATCGTCTTTGACGGCGAGACGCTTCAGGGGCGCAGCCGTCGGCAGATGCTGCCGCTGCGTCGACGCATGCAGGTAGTCTTTCAGGATCCCAACTCATCGCTAAACCCACGGCTTAACGTTCTGCAAATTATTGAAGAAGGATTGCGCGTCCATCAGCCAACGCTCACGCCGGCCGAGCGAGAGCAGGCGGTGATTCAGGCGATGCAGGAGGTCGGGCTCGATCCGCAATCCCGGCATCGCTACCCTGCCGCTTTCTCCGGCGGACAGCGCCAGCGCATCGCTATCGCCAGGGCGCTGGTCGTCAAACCGCAGCTAATCGTGCTGGATGAGCCCACCTCTTCGCTGGATAAAACCGTGCAGGCGCAAATTCTGGCGCTGCTGAAGGCGCTACAGCAAAAGCATCAGCTGGCCTATATTTTCATCAGCCATGATTTGCGCGTCGTGCGTGCGCTTTGTCATCAGGTAATGGTGCTGCGGCAGGGAGAGGTCGTCGAGCAGGGTGAGTGCGAACGCGTGTTTACCGCTCCGCAACAGGAGTATACCCGTCAGCTGCTGGCGTTAAGCTGACGGTCAGAATGGGTTGTTGCCGGAGAACGGTTCTGCAATCGCCACGCCGAAATTTTTCAGCCGGCAGGTTGCCGCGAATTCGTCCTGACGATTAACAAACAGGCACGGTTCGCCCTCGCATTCAACAACGGAACTGTCGACTTCGATGTCGCTCAGCGCCTGGCTGAGTTTATGCATAACCGGCCAGGCCTTATCGCCATCGGGGCTAAGTAATTTCAACGCCACAAGGCTATTTTCGCTCTGAGCGCCGTTTTGCGGAATCGGTTCAACTCTTGAACCTGCAAAACCGGCCAGCCAGCGATAGCTCTGCGGCAGACGGTGTACGATAGAGAGTTGCAGTGTATTCACGTGTTTTCCCCGGAAGCAAAATACTTCACAATAATTTTACAACAATACTAACACATTATTGACAATTAGTCCTGTTCCTGCACCGAAAACGCTTACACCAGCGGCATAGCCGTGTTAGTGGTTTGTAATATAAAAGTTTATAATTGTGCAGAGTGAACATCTTCGGGCTATATGTACCCGTTTCTGTGATCTAAAACAACTTTTTTATCGCAATAATGCGACTAATTGAGCGATTTGATTTTACATAAAAGAAACAAATTGCTGAACAGAGAAGCCGGTTTCGGTTGATATGTATCAAAAAAGGGGGCGATATCGCCCCCTGGAAGTCGCTTATCGTGCGGCTTTTCGCCGCCGACTGGCATAGAGGTAGAACAGAATAGAGCTGCTGGCGCAGAAGGCGATGGAAATCAGCATTGGCCAGGCCGTGGTAAAGGTCGCCATCGACAGCAGCGCGCCGACAATAGCGCCAATCCCAAAGCGGAACGTCCCAGCCAGCGAGGAGGCCGTCCCGGCCATATGCGGAAACTCATCGAGAATAACCGCCATCGCGTTGGAGGAGACCATCGAAACGCAGCCGATGAAAGCCGCCACGCCAAACACCAGCGCCCAGAAGCCGACGTCAAACAGCGCGCACACCACCATCCATACCGCCATCGCAAACTGGATCCACAGCCCCGCGCGGAACATATTCAGCGCCCCAACCCGCCGCACAAACCGGCTGTTGATCATGGTCATGACAAACAGGAAAACCACGTTCAGCGCAAAATAGTAGCCAAAGTGCTGCGGTGAAACGTGGTTGATATTGATATAGACAAACGGGCCAGCGCTCAGAAACGAAAACATCCCGGCAAAGCTAAATCCGCTTGCCAGCATATAGCTCAGCACGCGCTTATGGCGAAACAGGGTGGCGAAGTTGCCAAGCGTAGTGCGAATATGAAATTTCTGTCGCCGTTCCGGCGGCAGGGTTTCGCTAATGAAAAATGCGATCATCGCCGACGCTAACAGGGCCGCCAGCGCGAGGATCCAGAAGATCGCATGCCAGCTAAACCATACCAGCACCGCTCCGCCGACCATCGGCGCCACCAGCGGCGCAACGGTGGTGACCAGCATGACGAACGACATCATCCGCGAGAACTCTTCCTTGGGATAGATATCGCGCATCAGGGCGTTAATCACCACGCTTGCCGCTGCGGCTGCCAGGCCGTGGAAAAAGCGCATGGTAATCAGCATATCGATAGTCTGCGACAGCGCGCAGGCCACCGCCGCCGCGGCAAAAATGAGCGTCCCGCCTAGTATCACCGGTTTACGGCCAAGACTATCCGCCATCGGGCCATATAAAAGCTGGCCCAGCGCAAAGCCCAGAATATAGGTACTGAGCGTCATCTGCGCGCTGCCGTCCGGCACATTAAACTGGGCCGCAATCACCGGCAGCGCCGGAAGATACATATCAATCGACAGCGGCATTAACATGGCCAGCAGGCCAAGAATAAACACAATCCCTAATGAAGAATTCTGCTTTGCCGTCACGTTTTACTCCGCGCATGTTGGCCGCCGACGCTGGCGACTTCTTCTGCCGTCAGCGGACGATATTCACCCGGCGCCAGCGAAGCATCCAGCGCAATGTCGCCAATGCGTTCGCGATGCAGGCCAACCACATGATTCCCCACGGCGGCAAACATCCGCTTAACCTGATGGTAACGCCCTTCGCTAATGGTCAGGCGGACTTCGGTCGGTGTCACCACTTCCAGCACCGCAGGCCTGGTCAGCTCTTTCTCATTATGCAGCTGAACGCCTTTAGCAAACTGCCCGGCAGTGGAGTCATCAACCGGATTTTCCAGCGTCACCAGATAGGTTTTTTCGCAATGGTGGCGCGGAGACGTAATGCGGTGCGACCACTGACCATCGTCGGTCATCAGCACCAGACCGGTGGTGTCGATATCCAGACGACCGGCAGCATGCAGCTTGTGCGCCACCGGCTCATCGAGGAAATAGAGTACCGTCGGATGATCCGGATCGTCGGTAGAACAAACGTAACCCTGCGGCTTGTTGAGCATAAAGTAGCGCGGGCCGTTCTGCTGAACCAGCGTATTGCCGTCATACTCGACGTCATGCTCCGGCATTACGTCGAAGGAGGAGTCTTTTACAATTTCGCCGTCCACGGTAACGCGGCTGCCGCGGATTTCACGCCCGGCAATAGCCCGACTAACGCCAAGTTGCTGAGCGATAAACTTATCAAGTCGCATGAGATTTTTTTAGCCTGTACAAGTGCTGGAGCGGGCAACGCGCCCGAAAAAGAAGAATTTCATGGGGTAGTATAACGGGCTATTAACACCACTCAAGGGAAAAGATTCGTGGCATACTATTCGCGAGTTAATTAACCGCCATAAATTCATGACATTTACATTACGTCCCTACCAAAAAGAGGCGGTCGACGCCACGCTCGCCTGGTTTCGCCGCCATCATGAACCTGCCGCGATTGTCCTGCCAACAGGCGCAGGTAAAAGCCTGGTCATTGCTGAACTCGCACGCCTGGCGCGCGGTCGCGTGCTGGTGCTGGCGCACGTAAAAGAGCTGGTGGCGCAGAACCACGCCAAGTATTGCGCGCTCGGTCTGGAAGCGGATATTTTCGCCGCGGGCCTTAAACGGAAAGAGAGCCACGGTAAAGTGGTCTTTGGCAGCGTGCAGTCGGTAGCCCGTAACCTTGACCAGTTTCAGGGGGAGTTCTCGCTGCTGATCGTCGACGAGTGTCACCGCATCGGCGACGATAATGACAGCCAGTATCAGCAGATTATCAGCCACCTTCAGCAGGTCAATCCGCATCTGCGCCTGCTGGGGCTGACCGCAACGCCGTTTCGCCTGGGTAAAGGTTGGATTTATCAGTTTCACTATCACGGCATGGTGCGCGGTGATGAAAAAGCGCTGTTTCGCGACTGCATTTATGAACTGCCGCTGCGCTATATGATTAAGAATGGCTACCTGACGCCGCCGGAGCGGCTGGACATGCCGGTGGTTCAATACGACTTCAGCCGTTTACAGGCGCAAAGTAACGGCCTGTTCAGCGAAGCCGATCTGAATCACGAGCTGAAAAAGCAGCAGCGCGTCACGCCGCATATCGTCAGCCAAATCGTTGAATTCGCCGAAACGCGCAAAGGGGTGATGATTTTCGCCGCCACCGTTGAACACGCCCGTGAAGTGACCGGGTTGCTTCCGCAGGGCGAGGCGGCTCTTATCACCGGTGAAACGCCGGGGCCGGAGCGCGATCGCATCATCGAAGCGTTTAAAGCGCAGCAGTACCGCTATCTGGTTAACGTCGCGGTGTTGACGACCGGCTTTGATGCGCCGCATGTCGATCTGATCGCCATCCTGCGCCCGACCGAGTCGGTGAGCCTTTACCAACAGATCGTCGGCCGTGGCCTGCGCCTGGCGCCGGGTAAAACTGACTGCCTGATTCTCGATTACGCCGGCAATCCGCACGACCTGTATGCCCCTGAAGTGGGAACGCCGAAAGGAAAAAGCGACAACGTTCCGGTCCAGGTTTTTTGTCCGGCATGCGGTTTCGCCAATACCTTCTGGGGAAAAACTACCGCTGACGGCACGCTGATTGAACACTTTGGCCGCCGCTGCCAGGGCTGGTTTGAGGATGACGAAGGCCATCGTGAACAGTGCGATTTTCGTTTTCGCTTTAAAAACTGCCCGCAGTGTAACGCGGAAAACGATATCGCCGCCCGCCGCTGCCGCGAGTGCGATACCATTCTGGTCGACCCCGATGATATGCTGAAAGCCGCGCTGAAGCTCAAAGATGCGCTGGTGCTGCGCTGTAGCGGTATGGTTCTTCAGCACGGTGCGGATGACAAAGGCGCCTGGTTAAAAATCACCTATTACGATGAAGATGGCGCGGATGTTAGTGAGCGCTTCCGCCTGCATACGACCGCCCAGCGTACCGCCTTTGAGCAGCTCTTTATCCGACCGCATACCCGAACGCCGGGCGTGCCGCTGCGCTGGATAACGCCTGCCGATATCCTCGCCCAGCAGGCGCTTCTGCGCCACCCGGACTTTGTCGTTGCCCGCATGAAGGGGCAATACTGGCAGGTCCGGGAGAAAGTGTTTGATTATCAGGGGCGATTCCGCCGGGCCAACGAACTGCGCTAATCGTCCTCAGGACTGAGGTTTTGGTTGCTGCAAAAACGCAGGGCGGCTATAATGCCGCCCGCTTTTGCATTCGCGAAGCAGATAATCTGCCTGCTGCTGGGTCGCCTGTAGCAGGATTTATATATAGAGAGACGTCAATGTTTACTATCAACGCAGAAGTACGTAAAGAGCAGGGTAAGGGTGCGAGCCGCCGCCTGCGTGCAGCTAACAAATTCCCGGCCATCATCTATGGCGGCGAAGCTGCGCCAGTAGCAATCGAACTGGATCACGACAAAGTGTGGAACATGCAGACCAATGCAGAGTTCTACAACGAAGTTCTGACCATCGTTGTTGATGGCAAAGAAGAGAAAGTTAAAGCTCAGGCTGTTCAGCGTCACCCGTTCAAGCCGAAGCTGACCCACATCGACTTCGTTCGCGCTTAATCGCTCGTTGAAAGTTGTATGGCAAACGCCCCGCTCCGCAAGGTTCGGGGCGTTTTGTTTATTAGGCGAGTAGCGTTGAGGCATTCAGCGCGAGATGCTGCAACAGCATAATCGTTTTCGCATCGACGATTTCTCCTTTGCGAATAGCCTGCAGCGCTTTTTCCAGCGGCCACTCCAGCACTTCGATATCTTCTCCCTCCGTCGCCAGGCCGCCACCGTCGCTGTGCCGATCGTCGGCAGAGTATTCAGCGATGAAAAAGTAAAGCTTCTCCGTCACCGAACCGGGACTCATGTAAGCGGTAAATACCGGCTCGATCCGGGTGACGCGAAAACCGGTCTCTTCTTCGGCCTCGGCAACGATGCGTTCTTCCGGAGAAGCGTCATCCAGCAGTCCTGCGGCGGCTTCGATCAAAAACCCATCATGACCGTTAATCCATACCGGAAAGCGAAACTGACGGACCAGCACTACCGTTTGCTTTTCACGATTGTAGAGCAGGATCACCGCGCCGTTGCCGCGATCGTAAGCTTCCCGACTCTGCTCCTGCCAGCGCCCGTCACGGCGCAGTAGTTCAAAGGTATATTTCTTGAGCGTGTACCAGTTGTCCGATAATAGCGTTTCGCGGATATGGCGAACGCGCGGTGCGTCAGCGTGCATGTTTTTCCCCTTTTAGGTGACAGCGAGCAACATAACATGCATAATCGTGCACAAACAAGATCACTCATGAAGGTATTTTGATGCTTGCCAGCCAGAGAAAACAGCAGATTTTGCAGATCCTCGCTGAGGAAAAACAGGTGATGTCAGGCGATCTTAGCCAGCGCTTCAGCGTCTCAGAAGACTCTATTCGCCGGGATCTGCGGGAGCTGGCAGCGGAAGGCAAACTGCAGCGCGTGCACGGCGGGGCGCTGCCGGTATCCGAAGCCATCGCGCCTATTGAAACAAGAAAGAACGTGCAGATGGCCTCAAAGTTAACTATTGCCCAGCGCGCGGTTGAGCTTATTCAGCCCGGTCAGGTGGTGATTATCGACGGAGGCACGACTACCGGAGAGATGGTGCGCCTGCTGCCCGATAACCTCGCGTGTACCGTGGTCACCCATAGCCCGGGAATTGCCGTCGCGCTGGTGGAGAAACCGCTTATCGAGGTGATTCTGATCGGCGGCCGGTTGTTTAAGCATTCGGTCGTCAGCGTCGGGGCCGCGGCCCTTGAAAGCATTTCCCGCATCAATGCCGATCTGTTTTTCATGGGCGTTACCGGCGTGCACCCGCGGGCGGGATTAACCACCGGTGATTATGAAGAAGCGGGCATCAAGCGCGCGCTTGCGGCGCGGGCAGCCGAAACGGTGGTGATGGCGTCGCAAGAAAAGCTGAACTCCGCTTCGGCCTTTGCTATCGGCGAGCTGGGGGGCGTCAGTACGCTGATCGTGGATACGACTCTCGACGAGGCGCTGCGACAGCAGCTAACCCTGAATGGGGTGGAAATCCTCTACGCGCTGTAGGGCGGGTCTGACGCTAAAAAAATCCCGACTCGGCGTCGGGATTTTGCATTTTAATTTCCGCCATAAGTGCGGCGCTGCAGCTGATCGCGCAGATTCGGCGGCGTGCCTTTAATGGTTAAGGTATCCGTAGCCGGATCCCAGAACACCCGCTCGCCCAGCAGCATAGCGTCAAAGTTGATAGTTAACCCGCCGCCGCTGCCGGCAAACTTGGTTAACTGACGCAAAGTGCTGCGATCCGCCGGGAAGCTCTCTTCCAGCTCGTAACCTTGCTCGGCGGTAAATTCCTGGAAGGTCTTCTCGCTGACGCCAGCCAGCTCTTTGGACAGCGATTCCAGTTCGATTTCCTCACCGGCCTGCAACTGTTCGTTGCAGTAGCTGTATACCTGCTGACGTACGTTCTGACGTTCAGATTTGTCCAGCTGCGCATCGGCGGCGAAATCATCCAGCGCCTGCAGCAGGCCGCGATTTTGCGCTTTCGCATTCAGTCCTTCGCTGGCGCCGAGGAAGTCCATGAAGAAATCCGCCACTTTGCGCCCTACCCGCCCCTTCAGGAAGGTCAAATAGCGCGTTGACTCCGGGTTGGTTTCCCATTCGGTTAAATCAATACGCGCCACGATGTCAGCGTGATTGATATCCAGATAATGGGTAGAACTGATATCCAGCTCTTCGTTGACGCGCATGCTGCTTAAGTTATTCAGCACCGCCACCATCAGGTATTCCACCGCCAGATAGCGATACTGGCAAAACAGCACGATCCCGCCTTCAGCAAAAGGGTATTTTGCCAGTTCGTCACGCAGGCGCCCGGTAGCGGCGCGGCTGAACGGCAGGAACTCTTCTTCGCCTTTACGCTGCCCGCGCAGCGCCTGCGCCAGCTCGCTCTCTTCAGTAAACAGGCCATAGGCTTTATTTTTTGCGCTGTAGACACGATGCAGCTCAGCCATCATCTCAACAACCGTCGCCGTCGGCTCCAGCAACGATTCGCGCAGCACCAGTTCCAGATTTTGTTCATCACGTTTGATTAACTGATGCAGGGCAATCTGGTCGATATCCAGACTCATGTTAAACTCTCCTTTTAGACCGGGCGGTATTCAACCACCGCCGGGGCGACGACGCAACCGCCGCGTGACTCTTTGCGAGCGAAGCCGCGCGCTTTTGCGTCGTGGCGAAAAAATGCGGAAAAAAAGCTTCTGCTACGGTAATATGTTGCCCTTTCACGAACAAACAGATTTTGAGTTTATGCCGCAATTATCCCGCTATAGCGATGAACACGTCGAACAGCTGCTCAGCGAGCTGACGAGCGTTCTGGAAACACATAAAGCGCCCGTTGACCTTTCACTGATGGTACTGGGCAATATGGTGACTAACCTGATTAACAGTAGCGTCGCGCCGGCGCAGCGTCAGGCCATCGCCCGTTCTTTTGCCCAGGCGCTGCAGTCATCTATCAACGACGATCCAGCGCACTAAGGATAACGAACAACAGTATATGGTGACTCTTCGTCAGCCCTACCGAGAAAAAGTCTCCCAGATGGTCAGCTGGGGACACTGGTTCGCCCTTTTCAACATGTTGTTGGCTATGGCGCTCGGCAGTCGCTATCTGTTTGTCGCCGACTGGCCAACGACGCTTGCCGGGCGCCTTTTTTCGTACGTCAGCCTCGTTGGTCACTTCAGCTTCCTGGTCTTTACCAGCTATGTGCTGATTCTTTTCCCGCTAACGTTTATCGTTGTCTCTCAGCGCTTAATGCGCTTTATCTCGGTGGTTCTCGCGACCATCGGCATGACGCTGCTGTTGATCGACAGCGAAGTATTCACCCGTTTCCACCTGCATCTTAATCCCTTTGTCTGGGAACTGGTCATTAACCCCGATCAGAACGAGATGGCGCGCGACTGGCAGCTGATGTTTATCAGCGTCCCGATCATCTTCCTTCTGGAAATGCTCTTTGCGACCTGGAGCTGGCAGAAACTGCGCAGCCTGACGCGCCGCCGCCACTATGCCCGGCCCGTTGCGTGGTTCTTCTTTATTTCTTTTATCAGTAGCCACCTGGTCTATATCTGGGCGGATGCCAATTTCTATCGCCCGATAACCATGCAGCGGGCCAATCTGCCGCTTTCCTATCCAATGACGGCGCGCCGTTTTCTGGAAAAACACGGCCTGCTCGACGCGCAGGACTATCAGCGCCGTCTGGTAGAACAAGGCGCGCCGGAAGCCGTTTCGGTGCAGTACCCGCTTAGCGAACTGCGTTACCGCGATCTCGGTACCGGTTATAACGTGCTGCTGATTACCGTCGATAATCTTAACTACTCGCGCTTTGAGCAAAACATGCCGGCGCTGACCGGGTTCGCGAAAGAAAACGTTAACTTTACCCAGCATATGAGCTCCGGTAACACTGCCGACAGCGGCATGTTTGGCCTGTTCTATGGTATTTCGCCGAGCTATATGGACGGCGTCCTGTCAGCGCGTATCCCCGCAGCGCTGATTACGTCGCTGAATCAGCAGGGCTACCAGTTGGGCCTGTTCTCTTCTGACGGTTTTAGCAGCCCGCTGTACCGCCAGGCGCTGCTGTCCGATTTCTCGCGTTAACGTTTGAAAGCGCAAAGCGACGAGCAGACGGCAAACCAGTGGATAAACTGGCTGGACCGCTACGCCCAGGATGAAAACCGCTGGTTCTCATGGGTTGCGCTCAACGGCACCACTCTGGATAACGGGCAGCAGCAAAACTTTGTCCGGCGCTACGCCAGCGCCGCTGGCGCGGTCGATACACAAATTGGTCGCGTGCTGAATGCGCTGCGCGAAGCGGGCAAGCTGGACAACACGGTAGTTATCGTGACGGCGGGCCACGGCATGCCGCTGAACCCACAGCATGACGCGTTTGGCTGGTCGCGCGAAGAGCTTCAGGTTCCGTTGGTGATCCATTGGCCTGGCACCCCGGCCCAGGAGATCGCTACGCTGACCGATAATAAAGACGTGATGACGACGCTGATGCAGCGCTTACTTCACGTCTCCACACCGGCGAATGAGTATTCGCAAGGTGAAGACCTGTTTAGCGCCGCCCGCCGCCGCGCCTGGGTTACCGCAGCCAATAGCGATACGCTGGCCATTACCACGCCGAAGGTTACCGTCGTGCTCAATCACAACGGTACCTACAGAACATGGAACAGCGACGGCGAGAAAATTAAAGATCAAAAACCGCAGCTTAGCTTGCTGCTGCAGGTGCTGACCGATGAAAAACGCTTTATCGCTAACTGATTGATTATTTATAAATCAATCAGTCATTTCCCGGCTTGCATTCGCCTGGGGAACGGGTAATATTGTTCCCCACAAATCGGCACGTAGCGCAGCCTGGTAGCGCACCGTCATGGGGTGTCGGGGGTCGGAGGTTCAAATCCTCTCGTGCCGACCAAATAATCCCAGTAAAACCAGCCTTTTAAGGCTGGTTTTTTTATGCCTGTTTTTCGAGCGGGGTGAAATTGGGGTGTTTCGTTCAGCGCAGAGGCTTACAGATACTGCCGCCGTTTCAGATAGCGAACAAGCTCCCTGCTATCGGATATACATTCGTGGCATCGCGCTCCAGGCATCTGCTGAAAGATTTTCAACATATCAAGCCGATCGTTTCCCGTCAGGATGTAAATGCAGTGACGCGCCAGTTGAGAGAATGCGCTGCACGTTGTCCAGTATCGGCTGACCTGGCTGATGACTTCTTCTTTCTTTTTTATTTCTGTCCAGCGTCAGGCGCTACGATCGTGGCCGCCACCGTGTTCACTATTCACTTATCTCCCCCGCGTCATATCCCTCTTCATCCGTGCGGCCGGCTGCCGGGAGACCGGCGCTGAATATATGCGCCGGCAGCCTGAAGTTGCGCAGCTTCAGC
>OAWN01000260.1_pt1 | contig 21201 bp, 17 predicted proteins | sample 1476801 | NCBI WGS metagenome assembly OAWN01 (sample SAMEA2580214, study PRJEB22360) | human gut metagenome | biome: human gut; feature: human-associated habitat; material: faeces | place: Denmark | collected 2008/2010 | reverse complement strand
CGGCAGCGAAGAGTTAATCTACACGAACCCCGGCAATCACGCAACCCGGCACCCCGGAAACACCGTCAAAACCATTGCAAGACAACACATCCACCGGCGTGTCGAAATTCCGTCCTCCCTACCGCGCAAATCGCAAGACCGACTCCACCACCGCCAAAAAACCGTCAGAAAAACCGATCGCAGCGTGTCGCACAACGCGACGACACGGCAATCAGCAGTCCGGCAACGCATCACAGGTATCCGAAATCATCCTGATCCAAGTCGGAGATCACTTGGCAATCTTCCGGAAGCTCGTCGGTATGCGGGAAAACTTGATCTGCTCGACCGGCGTAGGAATCGGGTCAAGCTGGGTCGGCGACGGCGGCGGCACCATCGATTGCCCCGATCGCCGTAACCGTCTCGGTCATCTCGGCCGCATCGGCGCCATCATCTGTAATGCTTTGTGCAGTATCAGTAGTCATAATGCACCTCTCACTCCTTTTTTGTTCCATACATGATTATCAAGATTGCTTTTCTCGAATTTGATTGCCCGATGCTCCCTGTTTCACGTGAAACATCAGAAGTTACGTCGCGCGACCATGGCCTGAAATACATGGCCGCACATCGCTCTTGTTTTTACGATTAATCGCACTTAATTGCGTTTCTTATCGAATGCATTGAAAGCAACGATCATAATGATGCAGACAATCATGAGCACGGCTGCAAAATTTAGCGACTTCCACGTGCTTGTCATGCCGGTAATCGCCGAAGAGAAGATCGTGGCACCCAAGCCGACCATGGTCGACCGGATACCCATCAGGGCGTCAGCCTCGCTGCCCTTCTTAAAGCAGTCCACAATCAGCGACGCGGAAAGCGGCTGAATCAGTCCGACGCCAAAGCCACATATCACGCGCAGCACAATCTCCAACGTGAGCGAAGGCACAAACATTGGCAGGAATCCACCAAAGAAGCACACCAGCAGAGATAGCGACAAGACAGCCACCTTGAGCATATGTCTGCGAGGTCCAGATTGAGGCAACGCCTCCACAGGATTGCCGACAGATCGATTACTGACAGAATGATGATGAGAGAATGATGATTGGTGGATCGATTATTGACTTGCGCCACTGCCAACTTGCGTTTTCACCAACTTGGGACTTCGCCGACTTGGGACGTTCACGAAAAACGGCTATACCTAAGATATGAGCAAAAAGATCGCAGTATTGACGGGGGCGGGGATTTCCACGTCCGCAGGTATTCCCGACTTCCGCGGACCGGACGGCGTCTGGACCAAGCACCCTGAACAAACGAAAGTGTATGACATCGACGCATTCCTCGCCAATGAGGAAGACCGCGAGTATTCCTGGCGTTGGCAGAAGGAATCGCCTGTATGGAACGCGCAGCCGGGCACCGCGCACAAGGCGCTCGTCAAACTGGAACAGGCTGGACTGCTAACGCTGCTCGCCACACAGAATTTCGACGCGCTGCACGAAAAAGCAGGCAATAGCAGCGACGTCATCGTCAATTTGCATGGCACCATCGGCACCTCGCACTGCATGAAATGCCATGCAAAATACGACACCGCCGACATCATGGCGAATCTCGACAACGAACCAGACCCGCACTGCCATCGCAGACTGCCGTACAGTGGCAACATGCCATGCAACGGACTCATCAAAACCGACGTGGTCTATTTCGGCGAAGCGCTGCCGGACGGCGCGCTTGAAAAATCGTATCGCCTCGCGACGCAAGCCGACGAACTGTGGGTTATCGGATCCACGCTGGAAGTCATGCCCGCGGCAAGCATTGTGCCCATGGCCGCAGAGGCTGGCGTACCAATCACCATTATGAACATGGGGCGCACGCAATACGACCGCTTGGCAGATCGGCTCATCCACGACGATATTGCCGTCGCCCTGCCGCAACTCGTTGATGAGGCAGTCGCCGCCGAACAAGGCAAGTGACGTCAAGTACGCAAAAGTACGCAAAAAGGCTCCTCGACCCGATTGGATCGAGGAGCCTTTTTGATGCGGAAGATATGCGGAATCCGCACGTATCTACCGTGGACGATCAGTAAATACGCTTAGGCTGGAAACCGGCTTCGCGCATCGCGTCAAGAATGCGGTCGATATGCTCGGGACCGTTGGTCTCGACGGTGACGCCCAAGGAAACCGAATCAGTGTAATGGCTGGAAGCCTTGAACTGGTCATGGTCAAGCGCAATGACATTGGCGCGCTGCTCAGCCAGAATCGTAGCCACCTTGACAAGCTGGCCCGGAGTATCCGGAAGCTCGACCTCAAAGTTCATGATTCGACCGCGGGCGATCATGCCCTTCTGAATCACCGCACTGATGGAGACGGTGTCCTCATTGCCGCCGGAAAGAATCGGCACCACCACATGCGGGTCCTTAGCCTCGGCGAACTTGCGCGAACGCAGGTTGAGATGTTCAAGCGCAGCCAGAGACACGGCGCCAGCAGCCTCGACAACCAACTTGTGCTTTTCGAGCATGAGCAGGATCATCTCGTTGATGTCGCGCTCGGTCACGGTGACGATGTCATCAAGGAATTCGTTGAGCAGCGCGAACGTGAGATCGCCCGGACGCTTCACAGCAACGCCTTCGGCGGATGTACGCACCTGATCGGCGGCAACCACATGCCCTGCGGCCAGCGAATTCTTCCACGCGGGGCTGCCTTCCGGGATCGCACCAATCACGCGCACTTCCGGCTTGAACGTCTTGATAGCAAGCGCCACGCCGGCGCCAAGGCCGCCACCGCCCAGCGGCACGACCACATCGGTGACGTTCGGCACGTCGTCGAGAATCTCGAGGCCAATAGTACCTTGACCACACAGTACCTCGTAATCGTCAAACGGCGGCACGTAAATCATGCCTTCCTTGTCGCTCAATTCCTGGGCGCGGGCTGCGGATTCGTCGAATACCTCGCCGTACAGCACCACATCTGCGCCGTACGCCTTGGTGGCGTCAACCTTCAGCGGCGGGGTGATCTGCGGCATGCAGATCGTTGCTTTTGCGCCGCGTTCGCGAGCCGCATATGCCACACCCTGCGCATGATTTCCTGCAGAAGCGGTGACAATGCCGCGAGCAAGCTGCTCATCGCTCAAGGATGCGATCTTGTTGTACGCACCGCGAATCTTGAATGATCCGGTAACCTGGAGATTCTCAGGCTTGAGCAAAATCTCATGTCCAGTCATTTCGGACAGCACCTTGGACGGAATGATTTCCGTATGGCGTGCAGTGCCCTCGAGTCGTTCGGCGGCTAGTTTCAGTTCAGCTGCGTGATTGCGCTGCAATGCTTCGAGAACCTCGTTTTGTTCCATAAGCGTTATTGTAAGCGCACGTCTGCCGAAACTGCCTGATCATGCGGATTTTGCAATCAAAAGTGAGATTATTTGCGCAAATACTTGCAAAATTGAGATTGCTCACAAACGTAATCGGGGCAATCGGAGGCAATCAGAAATAATCGCAGTACAACAATCGCAATAAAAAGCGTTCGCACGATTCCGTGATGAATCGTGCGAACGCTTTGCAGAGAGTTTATAGGGAAAGATCGATTAGAGCTGAATCACGACTCCCTCCCAACGAGCGAGCTCGCCACGAGCGATCGATTTCACGCCATGTACGGCATCATAGGTGCTGAGCAGTATTTGCGATTCCGCGACGCCATCGCCGAGCAGCTCCGCCACTTCTCCCGGCAGGCCGGCGGATTCATCGGTGAGATTGACGACAACAAGAATCGTATCGTCGCCGCTGGTACGGGTGAAGGCATACACCTGCTCGCTGTCCGCCGCGACCAGATCCCACTCGCCCGTCGCGACGGTCGCGCTGTTGTGGCGCATGGCGATGAGCTTCTTGTAGAAGCCGTACACGGACTCCGGATCGTCGAACTCCTCGGCGGCGTTGATCTCCACGTGGTTCGGATTCACGCCGATCCACGGCTCCGTCGCCGCGTCCGCCGGGGTGAAGCCGGCGTACCTGGAAGCGTCCCACTGCATCGGCGTGCGCGAATTGTCCCGTCCGATGAGCGCGAGGGCCGCCATCATCGATTCCGGCGACTGGCACCTGGCCTCCTCCACGCGCTGGCGGTAGGCGTTGATGGCCTCCAAGTCGCGGTACTGGCCGAGCTCGGTGAAATGGGCGTTGGTCATGCCCAGCTCCTCGCCCTCGTAAATGTACGGGGTGCCGCGGTGCATGTGCAGCAGCATGCCGAACGCCTTGGCGCTCAACTCGCGCGACTCACGGTCAGAGTCGTTACCCCAGCGGGAGACGACGCGCGGCTGGTCATGGTTGCAGAAGAACAGGCTGGCCCAGCCGGCGTTCCTCACGGCCTCCTGCTGGTCGGCAAGGCGCGTACGCAGGTTCTTGACTTCGAACGGCACGGTGTTCCACTTGGAACCTTCCTGGTCAATGCCCACGTGGTCGAAGAGGAACAGCATATCAAGCTCACCGTTCTTCGGATCGGTGACGTGCTCGTTGCGGGCCGGAGTGATGCCCGGCGCCTCGCCGACGTTCATGTAGCCCTCACGGCCCTCGAACACCTCACGGCGCATTTCAGCAAGAAATTCGTCGATGCGCGGACCGTCGGAACACCATGGGAACGGGCTGGAATAGCCTTCCTCACCAACTGGATAATCCTCAATTTCAGAACCGTCTTCACCCGGCAGTTTGCCGTTCTTATCAACAGTCTTCGAAACCTGAGTGATCACGTCCATGCGGAAGCCGTCGATGCCGCGGTCCATCCACCAGTTCATCATCCTGTACACGGCCTTGCGCACCTCCGGATTCTCCCAATTCAGATCCGGCTGCTTCCTGGAATACTGGTGGAGGTAGTATTCGCCGCGCTTCGGATCGTACTGCCAAGCGGAACCGCCGAAATACGAACCCCACCGGTTCGGCTCGGCGCCCGGAGTGCCCGGCTCGTGGCCCGGCCTGGCCGGACGCCACCAATACCAGTCGGCGTGAGGGTCGTCCTTGTCGCGGGAGGCCTGGAACCAGGCATGCTCGTCGGACGTGTGGTTCACGACGAGGTCCATCACGATCTTCAGACCGCGCCTGTGCGCCTCGGCGAGCAGCTCGTCCATGTCCTCCAACGTGCCGAACAGCGGGTCGATGTCCTGGTAGTCGGAGATGTCGTAGCCGTTGTCGTCCTGCGGCGACCTGTAGACCGGGGACAGCCACAGCACGTCCACGCCAAGATCAGCCAAATAATCGAGACGGCTGGTGATGCCCTTCAGGTCGCCGATGCCGTCGCCGTTCGTGTCCTGGAAGGAACGCGGGTAGATCTGGTAGACCACCGCGTTGGCCCACCACGGGTTCGGGGTCGCGCCGTTGGAACGCACGGCGTCGGGAAGGACGGAACGATTGAAATCAGTCATTTCGATGAGGCTCCTTTGCTTAAATGAAATGGGTGAACTTTACTATGTCCAATGGTATGCAAGGCGTTTTTTCTTTCTTGCCCGCGGCGCGTTTCGACAAGCGGGAAATGAATGCTGGCGATGAACGAGACAATCGCTATTCCTCGAAAACCATAACCTCCCCATAGGAGACGCGTTCCGAAATGGATTCTCCAGCTTGCAGCAATCGGACGTCGCCACTTTCGGGACGGATGACGCGGCCCGGCCTGCGTGCGGTTATGCGCGCCTCCTGCTCGTGTTCCTCACACAATCTGAGATAGGCCGTCACGTCACGCTCACCAAAACATGCATGGATACCTAAAGCCGTAGCGGGCTTCCGTGAATCACGCAGCAGCGAATCCAACGTCGGCAGACCAGGAGAATCCGGCCTTGGCACTTCACCGCCGGGGCATAACGGACCGCGCAGCATCCCCTCGTCCGTATGTCCTTCGGCATCGGAGCAATACACCGGGCCTCCGCTCAGCACCCGCATGATGCCATGCGCCCACGCGTGGGGATGTTCGCTCCAGAACATGTCCCAATCGCAGTGGTACAGCTCTCCCATCAGCAGCGCGTTGAACGCGTTCTGCATGACATGCTCAGCCAACGAACGCGGATTGCGCGGCAAGTAGTCGTCACTGCTCCTGACGATTGGAGAAACCGGACGATGCCAATAGTTCTCAATCGCCATCCCCATGCAGTTGATGAGCGCGTTGCCGAAATGCCTGACCGCCGCGGTATCAAGTCCCTCATGCCTGCCGATGGTCGCCTCGCCGTTCGGATCGACGCCGTTCCAATAGCCTTGGAATGCCTGCCACACGCCGACATACTTCACGCCGAACTCGTCCTTCAGCAGACGCACGGTGTGCGAAAGTCCTTTGGGGAAGCGGCTTGGATCCGCACCGAACGAGCGCAACGTGCCATTCTTCCGATCGACATCGGACCATCCATCGTCAAGCAGCACCCAGGATACTGGTATGTTCTTGCGACGGAATTCCTCCATTTTGGCGATGATTGCCCGTTCGCTGACGTCCTGCCCGAGCGAATCCCACGTACACCATCCAAGCCCGGCAAGTTCCTTCGGGAATGCGCGTTAGGAACGCATGCGGATATGCGTCCGTGTGACGGCAGCGCGCACGCATTCATGGATGGCCCGATATGGATCATCGGACACGGCGGCAACGCCCAGCATCCCATCCAGCCGGGTGAAGCCCATCGCGTTGGTGGACGCCCGCAACCGCAACCGTCCGTCGGAAGCCCCCCAAATCGGCACGGATATTACCCTCGCGCACTGCCAGCATCGCGTACCGCGTATCGGAGGAGCGCCACAGCAGAAGCTGGGTCCGTTCGGGAATGTCAGAGAACGTCCGCTCCCATATCGGACGCATCCACCATTCCTTGTGCTGGTACAAAGACAGAATGCAGCCGTCGTGCGGCACGTCGACGTCGAAACAGACCTCGACCGCGCAGAACGGATTATACGTGTCCTGCTTCTGGAACCGTACAGCACGATGCGCGGGCTGGAAGACATGTCCGTGGCCGGGCACGACGGATCGGATGTGGCCGCCAGCATCAAACTGACCACCATGACGCAGCCCGCGCGCGGAATCGGACGAATAGCGATTGGATGGCCGGCAGACGGGAAGGGACGTCGGACGGGACTCCAGCCGATCGAGTAAATAAGCGAATAACTCGGTTTCGTATCGAAAAAATCGAGTTTTTCGGGTTTGGGGGTACGCTTTCGATGCGATTCGACGGAAATTGCGCCCCCATATATGCATCGGGATTCATTCGATGATGGAAAACCGACTTTTTCGAATACGGGGGCAGAGCGATAGAAGCCAAAGGTATAAAGGTCAGGCACGCAGAATCGACGCGCAGCCGCTGATATATACGAAAAAGCGGGAATCCTCGAAAAAGGGGAAACGAGGATTCCCGCTCGGCGCTGTGAAGTGTTACTTCCTGAACGGACGGTCTACGGCCGCATTGTCCCTGCCTTCACTCGCCTATCGGCTCGCTCAGGGGGAGCCTATGAACAGACCACTGGGCTGTTCACTTGACGGCTCCCCTCATCACTCCACCGACGACCCACTTTTGAGCGAAGATGTAGACAATGAGGACCGGAGCCATGGCCATCAGGTAGGACGCGAAGGCCATCGGATAGTTCGACGTGAACTGGCTTTGGAACACGTACTGTGCGAGCGGAATCGTCTGATTGCTCTGATCAGTCAGCGTGATCAATGGCAGCAGGAAGTCGTTCCAAGCCCACAGTGCGGTCAAAATCGCAATCGTGGCATTAATCGGACCCATCAGCGGGAAAATAATCGTCCAGAAAATGCGCCAAGTGGAAGCACCGTCGATACGAGCCGCCTCTTCCAACGAAATCGGAATCGAACGAATAAAACCAATCGCAATAAACAGATTCGTACCAATGCCGAGAATCGTATACAGAATAATCAGACCAAGCTGATTATCAAGATGCAGCGAACCCATTTCCTTCGCGATCGGCAGCATGATCACCGTGAACGGCACGAACATCATCGCAAGGAAGAAGTAATACAAGAAGCGGAAGAATCGCTTATCCATATTCCTTGCCACAGCATACGCGACGAACGTGTTCGTCAGCAGCGTCAACACCACCGCGCACACAGTGATGATCGCGGAATTAAGCGCGGCCTTCGGATAGTTCACCTTATTCCATGCATCGGCGAAATTATGCCATTCCCACGTGGTTGGCAGGCTGAACGTACCAGCCTCGCCCGGAGTCTTCAGCGCGGTGACCACGGTGAAATACAGCGGCACGAGCACGGTGAGGCTCAACACGGTCACAACCGCGGTCAGCCACCAGTTGACCTTGTGATCCCGGCGGATTTTCTCCGGCTTTGCTTGCGCTTGAACGCCAGTCTTTGCAACAGTTGCGCTAGTCATGATATTTCCTCTTTACCTTCAGACTTTCAGACCCTTGCTCAGACCTTTTCCTTGCCGCTGAAGAACTTCAGCTGCACAAAGGCCAGGATTGCCAGCACGATGAAGAACGTGACCGCGTTCGCCATCTGGTAGGAGTATTCGCCATTACCAAGGCCGTTCTGGAAGATCAGGTACGAGACGGTTTCGGTCTTGGAATCCGGGCCGCCCTTGGTCAATGCCATGATCTGGTCGAACGCGCCGAGCGAATTCTTGAGGCTCAACACCATGTTGATGGTGAAGAACGGGCCGATCAGCGGGAAGGTGATCTGCCAGAAGTTCTGCCAAGCGTTCACGCCGTCAATTGCGGCTGCCTCGTAAATCTCGTTGTCGATAGTCTGTAGGCCAGCCAAGTACAACAGCGTGGAGTAGGCCACGCCCTGCCAGATCGACAGGAACACAATCGGGAACCATGCCAAATCCGGATTGGAAATCATCGACGTCGACAACCAATCAATATGCAGCGCCTGACCAATCGCCGGCAGCGGCGTCATGAAAATGTACTTGAACACGTAGCCGATCACCAGCACCGACAAGGTGTACGGAATGAAGAAGATCGCACGGAATCCGTTTTTGAACGCGATTTTCGAATTCAGCAGCACCGCAAGGAACATGCCAAGGAAATTCGTGCCAATCGTAATCAAAATTGCGATGAAAACAGTAAACAGGTACGCGTGACCGACGCGAGAATCCTGGAACATCGCAATATAATTCTTCAATCCGATGAATTTAAAATCACCGTAACCCTGCGAATTAGTGAACGAGTATGCCGCGCCCTGCAGGAACGGCCAATACAGGAAGATGGACACCAGAATCACAGCCGGAACGGTCATCCAATAAAATGCCGGATCAACCTTGCGCTTGGAATATTTCGAAACCTTATTCTTGGAAGTTTTTGCCGATTTCTTCGCAGTATTTGCAGTATGTGCGGTAGTCATGTCCGTTCCTCCTCTCACCTGAAGTTTCTGGCTTCGATCTTGTCGTATTCGGATTGCATGCTGTTCAGGAATTTTTCGGTGTTGCCCGACTGAATCAGCGTCTGCAGGAAGCCTGCGAGATTGATGCTGGCTGGCACGTAATGGTCGCAGAAATCGGCCAGCTTGCCCGCCTGGTAGAAGTCGAGCACGCCATTCAGCGCTTCGTCACCCACATACGTATCTTTGTAGGGGGTGAATGCGGACTGCTGCTTGGAGTAGTCCTTGATGTTTTCGTCGTTCATCAGAAAGTCGATGAATTCGCGCGCTTCCTTCTCATGCTTGGTGTGCGCACCCATGGTCAGAATCACGTCATCGCCTGCCGTGAGCTGCTGTTCTTCGGCATTATCAGTTGCCGGCATTTGCGCGAACCGCAGGTTGGCATCGCTGTTGATGAGTCGGATCTGCGGAATCGCGTAGGTGCCGAGTGGCAGAATCGCGGCTTTGCCAGCGGCCAGATCCTGCGTAGCCTGCTGGTAGGTAACTGCCGGATTCTTCTGCGTGTAATTCTGGTAGATCTCGACCAGCTGATCGCTGACAGTGCCCCACAGGTCGGAGAATTTCTTCGATCCGTCTTTGAGGGAAAGATATTCGGATTCCGGCACCAGCGTGGAATTGAGTGACGCCAACGGCGCCTGAAGTGTCCACGGATCGGCAGTGCTCGCTTCGATCGGTACAATGCCCTTGCTCTTGAAGCGTTGCAGCAGGTCGATGAATTCGCTCCATGTCTGCGGCGGATTGTCGGGATCCTCGCCCGCCTGCTCCCACACGTCGGCGTTGATGATGTAGCCAGATGCGTTACCCGCATACGGCAGGCCGTACAGGCGCTTCTTGGATTCGTCGTTGGTCTGTACAAGGCTCTTGGCGATGTTCACCATGCCTGGATTGAGTTCGTCGACGATGTCGTCGTCGGTAAAATCGTGGAAGACACCTGCTTCGGCGAGCATACCGAAATTAATATCGCCATTGATGGTGATGACATCGGGTTCGCGATTTTTCACGAGTCGCGTACGCAGATCGGTGGTTGCGTCGGACGAATTGTTGACGTTGACTTTGATGTTGGGATGGGTTTTCTCGAATTCCTTTGCTTTTGCGGTGAACCAGTCCGCCGCTTCGGCTTTATACTGGAAGAAATCCAAAGTAACGGTTCCAGCGGTGCTGTTGCCGCAACCGGCAAGACCGGCAGTCAATGCGACTGCGCATACGGTTGTGAGCGTACGGTATACAATCCCCCTGAATTTACCTACACTGGTGGTGGAATCAGGTTTCATTCTCGACTCCTTTGTATCTTTTCTCCATTACGGTGAAGCAGCTTCCTTACCGCATCACCGTTACTGGAAATTGTAGAAGGAGGCAGTTTTCATTCCCAGCTCAGCGCGCCTGTACGGGGCAGAAAACAAAAACGACGAGATTTTGTCACTCTGAGAAAGTAATTTGATGCACGATGTACGCGAACGGGAGTACGAAGGATGGTGCAGATGGCGGTTTCACCTCTGCCACAGTGGTTTGAAGGCTCGGAATATACCCATAAAGTCGCGGTTTGCGTCATGAAATACGGTCCGATTTCGCGTATTACTTTGTCGCAGATTTTAGGACTTTCGCAGGGCGCGGTTTCCCGTATTACCAGCGATCTGATTTATGCTGGCGTGATCGAGGAGACGCCGATGCCGTCCGGCAAGGCCGGTAAACTACCGAAAGGTTTCGTTCAGAAAGAAAATACGGAACGTCGCGGCCGCCCGCAAATGGGATTGCGAATAATCAAGAACGCGCGATCTTTCGTCGGCATGAAAATCAATGCGACGCATATTTCGGCGGTTGCGGTCAACGCAATCGGGCAGATTATCACCGGATGCCACGATTTGGAAATCGAAGACACGTCGCCGCAAACCGTGGTCGCGCTGATCAAACAACTGACGATCGACTGTTCCGACGAGGCGGAGATGGCAGGATGGCCGAAACCGTGCGCCGTGGGAATCTCGCTGGGCGGGTATGTCATCGACAATGCCGTAGTGACGTTCGCACCGTTCATGCACTGGTCGCAGCCCGTGGAGCTTTCCGCTATGGTTCACGAGGCTACCGGATTGCCGACAGGCATTTACAACGATATCGATTCGTTGGTCGTTGATGCCTGCCTGTTTGGGTCCGGTGTTGGATTGGATAGCTTCGCGGTGCTGACGTTCGGTGCAGGCGTCGGCTATTCGTTAACGGTCAACGGTGAGCTGGTAAGCTGTCCGGATAAAAGTTACGGTTTGGTCGGGCATATTCTGGTCGATCCGGATGGACCGCGTTGTGTTTCCGGACACAAGGGATGCGCGCAATGCCTGTCCGACAACTCAATCGCGGCGGAATATTCGCAGATTATCGGGCATCCCGCATCATTCGACGATTTCGCACGTGACGCACGCGCGAACAAACCGCAGGCGACGAATCTGGTGAACCGCACCTGCTTCCGTCTCGGCACCATGGTGGCGACCATCGCCAATCTTGCCATGCCAGACAAAATCATGATCGCCGGAGAATCGTCGTTCATCGCGAAATTTGGCATTGACGACTTGCGCAACGGCATCAACATGTATCGGCATAGCCAGGCCGCACCAGTGGATTTTGAAATTCCCGACCATGATTGGGCATTGTGGGCCAAGGCTGCCGCAGCGCAGGCGATTCGGCAATATGTTGGCTGATTGATTACTTGATTGTTTTTTAATGCAAAAATCCTCCCTTTTGTTCAGGGAGGATTTTTGTTATGCGATTACGGCTTATTCAGCGCTCTCGACGGGCGCAAGCACAGCCTTGAAAAGGACTGCTTGCCGAACCGTTAAGCGGGAAGCCCAGTGGGCTTCCCGTAGGTGAGGGGAGAGAGCGCGCTATTCAGCGCTCTCGACGGGCGCAAGCACAGCCTTGAAAAGGACTGCTTGCGCCGGGTGCAGTGCCGGCGGGCGGATGCCGTACGTGGCGAGCGCACGTCCGGTCATCTTCACACCTTCGGCCTTCCACCAGCCGAGCGGGCTCTGTCCGTTGGCGATGTCTTGCTTGGCGAGGTCGAGGCTCACGTCGAGCGGAGACACCTCATACACTTTGTCGGGGTCGAGGCCGGGCAGGCGTACCGGCGCGGCCGGGTAGGTCTGCGAGGTGGTGAGCTGGGTGAAACGGTAGATGGCGGCTGCCTTGTTGGGCATGACCACACCGTCCAAGCGCACTGCCGGATCGGCGGCGTCGGAATGCACGACTGTGTCGACTGCGAACCATTCGCGATGCTTCTTGAATTCGGCGACCCATTCGGCGAGCGCGTCGATGTCTTCCTGCGGTTCCTTGAGCAGGTTCCATTCGATGCCCATGTGCCCGAAGAAGGCCATGGCCATGCGCAGTTCCTGCGTGGTTGCGCGATGCGTGGAGTGCGCCGGTGATGCGCCCACGTGTTCGCCGATCATTTCCGGAGGCACGAGCAGCGATGTATAGCGCTGGATGTCGGCGCGTTCCACCGGATCAACGCAGTCGGATCCCCAAATGCGGTCGGCTACTTCGAGAATGCCGAGGTCCACGCGGCCGCCTCCGGAAGAGCAGCTTTCGATTTCAAGTCCCGGATGTGCGGCCTTCAAATCGGTGAAAATGCGATATACGGCGAGCGTCTGCTGGTGCACTGCCGGGCGTCCGGTGCGCGGGGAGACGGCTTCGGTGACGAGCTTGTTGTGATCCCACTTGATGTAGTCGATGCCGAGTTCACCAACGAGCTTGTCCATTGCGTCGTAAATGTAGTCGTAGGCGTCCGGATTGGTCAGGTCCACAACCTGCTGGGTACGTCCCTGCATTGGCAGACGGCCTTCAGTGGGCTTCAACACCCAGTCGGGATGCGTGCGGAACAGGTCGGAATCCAGGTTGACCATTTCCGGCTCGAACCACAGGCCGAATTCGAGTCCCTTGCCATGCACATAATCGGCGAGTGCCTTGAGTGACTTGTCGCCGTCGGGCCACACGTCTTGCGAGATCTGCCAGTCGCCAAGGCCGGAGGTGTCGTCGCGGCGGGAGCCGAACCAGCCGTCATCCACCACGAAACGTTCCACGCCACTTTCCACGGCCTTGTCGGCGAGTGCGGTGAGGGTGTCGTAATCATGGTTGAAGTAGACGGCTTCCCACGTGTTGAGAATGACCGGGCGTGGCTTGGGCGCGATGTTGTGTTCAGCGAGCCAGTCGCGGTGCACGCGGCGAATGTAGCCGTGGAAGCGGGCTGCGACTTCGTTGAGGCCTTCGCCATAGGAGCCGATGAGCCATGGAGTGGTGTAGGACTCTCCATTGGCGAGGCTGATTTCACCGCCGAACAGCACTTCGCCGCCGCCAATCACGCCGCTGGTATAGGGCAGGCGTTCCGCGGAAAGCACGCTGTTGCCGCTCCAGGCCACGTGTGCGGAGTAGACGTTACCATGCGTGAAGCCGAAGCCTTTTTCGCCGACGCTGAGCAGCAGGGTGGCATCGAAGTCTGGGCGTCCGGCCATGGATGCTTTGGCGAAGCGGCCGAGGGTGAAGTCTTGACGCTGCGGGGAGCGTTCGCGCAGATGGTGGCCGGTGGTGGTGAGGATTTCGTTGGCGTCGGCCGGCACGGTGAATGCGAGTTCAATCTTGCCGACTTCGAGCTGGCCTTCGCCAGTGTTCACGACTTCGGCGTTCTGGCGGATGAGGCCGGTTTCGTCGAGTTCGCAGGTCCAGATGAGTTTCACATGCTGTTCCACGTCTTCTGCGGTGACGGTAACGGTTGGGGTCTGCTTAGGTTCGTCGGCCACGCTCCAGCTCGGGTATCCGTCTTTTTCACCCATGACGTAGGTTTTGCCAGCTGCCACGGTTTCGGCGGTGATGTTGCTGACTGCGAACTTGCAGAACAGTTCCACGCCGTCGCGGCGCACGTCGAAGCGGGTTGCGCCAATCCAGGATTCGGATTGCGTGGGCAGTACGCTCGGCCATGAGGTGTAGTCGAGCGCGCCGGAAACGCGCTGTGGCATTTGCGCGTCGAACATGTCGATCGCGGTTGCCGGGGCTGCGAGCGGGCGGCCCCAGTGCACAAGTCGCGGCAGATCATTGCCGGGGAATACGAGTGCGAACGCCACGTTCGCGGCTGGCTGTTCGGCGTAGACCGCAGTGAGTTCGGTACCGTTGGTAGCGTTGCCATGGAAGGTCTGAATGAGCGTCATTGCAGCATCCTTTACATATTGCGATTGCCTTGTATTGTCACCTTCGATAATATGTCAAGTTTTATTTGTTGACGTCGTCGAGCGTGTTTCTTTCTTTCGGAAAGTATTTCTTGCGACTACAAAATCGAGTTACCGTTTTCCAGCGAAAAAATCAGTCATTAATCGTGCGCATTCCATTTCGCGCACACCACCGACGACTTCCGGAACATGGCCGACGTGAGGGTCACGCGGAATGTCCCAAATCGAACCGCATGCACCCAATTTGGCATCCCACGCGCCGAACACGATTCGTCCGACATGCGTTTGCAGGCACGCGCCGGCGCACATCGGGCACGGCTCCAAGGTAACAATCAACGTGCAATCGGCAAGATTCCACGTACCAAGCGACCGAGCGGCCTGCGTCATGGCCTTGACCTCAGCGTGCGCCAACGGATCGGCATGCGCCTCACGCAGATTACGCCCCCGACCAATCACCGCTCCCCCAGCGTCAAGCACGACGGCACCGACCGGCACCTCACCCTCCGCTGCGGCTTCACGAGCCAACTCGATCGCAAGTCCCATGTCGTCACTCCACTGCATATCCGCCACTATACGGTTCCATTCACGTGAAGCAAAAGGCGAAACACACCCATAAATACCTCTTGGTAGGCTGGAAGAGTTTGGAAAATGCGCGCAAAGGAGGCACGTTGGCGGTATTCGAATTGATTGTATGTATTATCGCCGCGGTTGTGCTGTCTTCCTTTATCAGCCGTTTCATTCCCAAGGTTTCCACGCCTCTTGTGCAGATCGCATTGGGTGCGTTGGCATCGCAGTTACCGTTTTTTCCGAACGTCACACTCGACCCGGAACTGTTCATGGTGCTGTTCATTGCGCCACTGCTGTATTTGGAAGCGCATGAAATCGACAAAAACGAGCTGTTGAAATCCGTTAAACTGTCACTTTCATTGGCGATTGGACTAGCGATCGCTACGATGGTTGCCGTTGGTTTCACCCTGCATGCCGCATGGCCCGCAATTCCCCTTGCCGCGGCTTTGGCACTCGGCGCCGCGCTTGGACCGACCGACGCGGTCGCCGTATCTTCGCTTGGCAAGGAAGCCGCTCTTACGCAACGGCAAACCAGCGTGCTCAAGGGTGAATCCCTGTTCAACGACGCGTCCGGCATCGTCGGCTTCCAGTTTGCGATTGCAGCGGCCATCAGCGGCGTATTCGAAGTGGGCGATTCTGCCATACAGTTCGTGTTCTCGTTCTTCGGCGGCGCTATTTTCGGCTTGGCAGTAGGCATGATCGCCGACCTGTTATTTGAATCGTTGCGATCTTTCGGTTGGGAGACGACCACAAGCCGTATTTTGATGGAATTGTTCCTGCCGTTCATTCTGTATTTGGGTGCGGAAGCGGTGCATGTTTCCGGCATTCTTTCGGTAGTGACGGCCGGTTTGATCATCCGTTTCGACCGAACCGGCATCGGCCCGAATGTTGCTCGCACCAACATTGTTTCGTCAAGCGTATGGGGGGTATTCTCGTTTACGCTCAACGGCACGGTGTTCATTCTGCTTGGCATGCTGCTGCCGAATGCGATGAGCGCAAGCTGGGATGATCCTCAGGTCAGCAATTGGCGGCTGCTGGTTGCGATTCTTACGGTTTCCGCAGTGGTGATCGTCATGCGATTTCTGTGGATTTCGTTGATGCTGCGTCTCGCACGAGATACCGTCACCGGTAAGCGACGCAAGATGACGGCGCAACGTTGGCGTTCGGCCGCGGTCATGACGTTCGGCGGGCCGAAAGGCACCATCACCCTGTCGTTGATGTTCACGATCCCGTACACCATTACGGGAGGCGCGTGGTTCCCCATGCGTGACGAGCTGATCTTCATCGCAGGTGGCGTGATCGTCGTAACCTTGCTGCTCGCCAACTTCCTGCTGCCTCTGCTGGCGCCGAATCGCAATAAAGACGCTTCCGTGGAAATGACTGAAATCACCATCGAAGTGCTGCGACGGACCGTGGAGGAACTGACGGGACGAGTCACACCCGACAATCGTCGTGCGGTGCTGATGATCATCGACTCGTATACGAAACGTATTACACGGCTGAAGCAGCGCATCGGAGAAATCGATCCGCAAGGGTATATGCAATTGCAGATCGACGCGCTCAATTGGGAGAAGGAATACGTCAAGGCGCGACTGGCGAAAGTCAAAGCGACGCCGAACGACGACAAGGCAGCGCACGATCTGGAAATCGAAGCATGCGAGCGCCTGCTCGACCAGATCATGAGCTCACTGCGCCATATTGAAACGGAACATAATTCCGGACGCACCATCTGGCGAGCCAAAGGCCGCTTCAGGGCGTTGCAGAGGCGTATGGGCACCATGTTGAAGCGTGTGAACAGCCGTATTCGCCGCACTACCCCGCTGTTCAGCGACGACGAGCTGTTCGCGCACACCCGCGTGGTGCAGGTGGATGCCATCGAACATGTAATCGACCGCCTGTATGAGGAGATGGGCCTCGACACATACAATACGGAACATTGTTCGGCACTGCTGCTGGATTACCGACGAGGCGAGGCTACGCTGAGGTCGCGCCCGAATGTGGGCACGAGCGCGGAGGCGCAGGCGCAGGCGGAAGATGTGAAGCGCGAAAGCTACGGTATCGAGCTGGGTGTGATCCAAGACATGTACGAGGCGGGCGACATTACGCGTGCGCAATCCAAGCAGCTGCGACGCAACGTGTATGTGATGAGCGTGGACGCCGACGCGCAGATCTAGCATCCGCTGATCTGATGGGGTTAGCAAGCTGGCGTGAGCCGGTGATCCGCCATGAGTTTGTTTGCGAACGAACTGTGGGAACGTGGAGGATGAGACAACTGCGCGGAAACGGAACACGCGTATAACGTGGCAAACTGGAGGCCATCCCACAATCTAAAACATGAGGGAATTGAAATTCTCAGATATTTCCCAGAAAACGCCAGACATGTACTCAGCATCGTCTGCTTATATAGGAGATGTCAGCAAAAGAGCCGACCAGGAACCCACAGCAGTTCCCGACAATTGAACCCTTTCTTCTTCTCTCTCCTTTCTCTCCCCGGTGGTCTTCTCTCCACCGGGGTTTCTTTTTGCCTTCAACGGGTGGATTCCTCCAGTCAGTGGGAGAATCTGCCCGCCAGCAAGCCGCTCAGCGTCCCAATCTTTCCAGTGACTGGGAGGATTGCCCCGCTGAAACGGGTATATTGGAGGCATGAGTGAAATACGCGAGCACGAAACCAGCGATTCCCACGACTCCAGCAATCCAAACACCCCAACCGTTCTGATCGGGCGCGAATCGCAGGTGGTTCCGGGGCGATTCGGCGAGCCGCTACAGGTCACGCACGTGCAGTATTCGCGCGGGGGTGGCAATGCGGCTCCACAACGCCCACTGTTCCTCTGCCTGCACGGCTGGGGTTCCAATGAGGCTGATTTGGCCGACATGATGCGTTACGTAGCTCCCTACAACGATTTCGCGTCGTTGCGCGCGCCGCTCGTGCTGCAGGAGGCTGGTTCCGGTGAATTCGGTTTCGGTCAGGGCGCGTATTCGTGGTTCCATGATTGCGTGCCTTCCGGCGAAGATTTGGATCGCGACGCTTATGCTGCCGCCCAAGCCATTGACGATTGGGTTGCGCGCAATGTTTCCGAAGATCGCACTGTGGTGCCGATCGGTTTTTCGCAGGGTGGTTTGCTGGCGATTCAATTGCTGCGCGTCCATCCGGAACGGTACGCCGCATCAATCTCACTTTCCGGCTTCCTTGCTCCGGGAATCGTCGCCGGTAGCGCGCCTGCCGACAGTTATGTCGCGGAGTTGAATATTCCTGTGTTCTACGGTTATGGCAAGAACGATACCGTGATTCCGATGCCGGAGCTTTTCGCGACTGCCGCCTGGCTAGACGAGCATACGTTCCTCACGTCGAAAAGCTACCGTGGGCTCGATCATGCAGTTAGTCTCAACGAATTCAGCGATTTGCGCGACTGGCTTGCAACACACGATATCGCGCCGGGAATCCTGTAAGAAATCCTGCAGAAGAATCCCGTAGAATAATCCTGCAGAAAATCCGATGCAACGGATTTTACGCACCAAGCACACGGCAATCGTTACAGCCCGATATAAGCCACGATATAGCGATACCGCGTTAGACTAGAGCCAGCTAATAATCATTTCGCAATTGCCGGCATTCGCACGCTCAACCATGCGAACGTTCGAATGTTGGCGAGCGCCATATCGGCACATTCGCGTGCCTGGCAATAAGGAGTTTCGATGCTGCTGTCCGATCGCGACATTCTCGCCGCGCAGGCCGAAGGTCATATTTCACTCGATCCGTGGACCCCGGAAATGGTGCAGCCTGCTTCCATTGACGTGCGTTTGGACCGTTTCTTCCGCCTGTTCAACAATCATGCGTACACGTATGTCGATCCGGCTGAGAATCAGGGCGAGCTGACCGAGCAGTTCGAGGTGGCTCCGGGCGAACCGTGGATTCTGCATCCGGGCGAGTTCGCGTTGGGGTCCACGTGGGAGTATGTGAAGCTTGATCCGACGATTGCCGCCCGACTGGAGGGCAAGAGCTCGCTGGGCCGCTTGGGTATTCTCACGCATTCCACCGCAGGCTTCATCGACCCTGGTTTCGAGGGGCATATCACGTTGGAATTGTCGAATGTGTCGACGTTGCCGGTGAAGTTGTGGCCGGGCATGAAGATCGGTCAGATGTGCTTTTTCCAGCTCAGCTCTCCCGCGGAACATCCGTACGGTTCGCAAGGCACCGGCTCGCATTATCAGGGTCAACGCGGTCCGACGCCGAGCCGTTCCTACGTGAACTTCTACAAAGCCGACATCACCGACTAATCATCAAATATTCTTGGATTATCGCAATATATTGTCGATATATGGCGATTGATATTCCTCAAAATACAAAAAAATTGGCTATCACATATCGCATGATAGCCAATCTTTTTTGCAATCTTCCATTGAGATTTCTTGTTGCAATATCAGCAATATCGAATGATATTAAAAGATACTGCAACAGCTATTGGTAACGCCCTTTAGCGCTTGTGCATGGTACGGAGGGTAGTGGGGCTGCGGACGCATGAAGACGGAATCCGTCTATCTCGGGCATTGGAAGGAGTGTACCCGCGATGAGGTGCTCGTCCTGATCGACGACTACATCCACTGGCACGACCATGAGCGCATCAAGCAATCACTCAGTTGAATGAGTCCGGTACAATACCGTCAAAGCCAAGGAATGGCTGCGTGACTATCTCCAAGAAAACGTCCGCAGCTCTTTCGGTCTGTTTTTTGGTTTGAAATGCTTTAAGGCAATTTTTCCGTCATCAGTAAGAAACAATTCGAACTTATTCCTAAACGCATCACATGAAAATATGGAGCGAAAGAAGGAATCATGGCTGAGAAGACAACGATTCTCGACATGAACAGATTCGATGATTCCAATCTTGACGGACTGGATGAGAACAAACGCGAATTGGTTCGTCGCCACCGCATCCTTGGCAAGGGCTATCGTCTGTTCTATAAGGACCCGGTTGAAATCGTTCGTGGCAAAGGTAGCCACGTTTTCGATGAAAAGGGCAACGACTATCTCGATGCCTATAACAATGTGGTTTCAGTCGGTCATTGCCATCCGCATGTAGTTGAAGCAATCGCCAAACAGGCCGCCACGCTGAACACGCACACCCGTTACCTTCATGAGACCATTCTCGACTATTCCGAAGCACTTATCGCGAAGATGCCGAGGGAGATCGATCGTATCACCTATCAGTGCACCGGTTCGGAAGCGAATGATCTGGCCATCCGCATCGCACGAAACTATACCGGCGGTCGTGGCATCATCATTACAAACGAGGCCTACCATGGCAACACGGAGAAGAAGCCGGACGAACCGGGCGATCCGTGGTTCAATTTCCATGCGGGAAGGAACGATTTCAAACTGCGGTACGCGCTGCAGGGCACACGGTATTGGGGAAGCTACATAACTGACGCGATCAAGGATTACCAGGAAACCAATTCCGGTGAAGTGGAAAAGACACTCAGAAAAGACCCGAAACGCGTTGATGAGAACCTCAAGGGATTGAGGGAGGAGCTCGAGCTACTCGGTGGCAAGCCTGTGTTGGTGGCTCTCGGATACGCCGCCGAGAAAAACTGAGACGCATGAGGTCGGAAGGGTATGAAGTGGTCAGGATATTGCATCCCGCACGCTACATCGGCAAAAAGGAGTATCGCGATAGAGTGCTGGAGGTCTTGGACAACATTCGAAAATAACGAGGCATCCAACTTCGAGCCGCATCCAACCATCCAATCCGAACGGTCATGAGAGAAAAACGGGTCTCCCGCGACCCGCGTCCGCCGGTAAGCCCCGGATAGGAGAAGAACCCTTCGGGGAGTCATGGATGCCCGGCCGGGAGGTCCGGAGGAACGAGAGGGACGCAAGCCACGGAAAAACACCTTCGACGAGCCTGAAAGGCGTTGCCGGGAGGTCCGTGAAGGCCCGGAAAAATCCGGAAGAAAAACAAAAAATGGGGGTTCCCGGGGCGTTACGCCCGACGGGAACCCCCAAGAGAATAAAAAAGGGACCTTCCGGGAATCCCGCAGGGGACTCGACCAGAAGGTCCAGACAGTTGAATGCGGCGGCGCGCTACTCTCCCACACCCTCTCGAGTGCAGTACCATCGC
>OAWN01000251.1_pt1 | contig 22060 bp, 22 predicted proteins | sample 1476801 | NCBI WGS metagenome assembly OAWN01 (sample SAMEA2580214, study PRJEB22360) | human gut metagenome | biome: human gut; feature: human-associated habitat; material: faeces | place: Denmark | collected 2008/2010 | reverse complement strand
GGATGCGTGATCTGATCCTTCAACTCAGCAAAAGTTCGATTTATTCAACAAAGCCCCTTAAATGGTTCGCAATTACCCTTCCGATGGCAAAGGCCATGCTTCGAGGAAATCACAAAAGCTGCATCGCAAGAACTGGCCTTGAATAGATACCCTGTTGATTCAGAGCCTAACACCCTGATTTTTATGCAATTACTTACACTCATAGTATCTTACATTCACTCCATTTGAAGAATAAGTGCATTCTGCTTGACATTCTAACACACTGTTCTCATTGAAAATACTTTTAACATCTTCATTATTACTACTAAAATGAAATATTGCTTCCGGGTACTGAACCAAAATTCGAGCAATAGTTTTATTATTTGGATGATTATGTTTACTCTTGTCGGCACAAATAATATATTCTGTTTTACCTATTATATTTATCAACTCACTATTTGAGTTTCTTTCACTCCCATGATGTGACAATTTGGTGACACAAAAACCTGGTTCAATTTTGTTTAACCTGAAGGATTCAATGACATCAGTAGCCCATGCATCACCTAAAAACAATCCCCTAAAACCATTATACTCTATGATTAGAGATAAGCTGGTTCTGTTAGTAATAGATCTATCAGGCAGGAATTTATCGGTTCCATTAGCGACTTCTTCAATACACTTTAATAAGGTAGGTTCCACTTTTTCATCAGATGATATTTGGGGTTGATTCTTTTTGATATAATCATCATGCATATGATGAAGTGCATCAATAGTCGGTGTTAAAGGAATAAGCTTTATATCATTGATAATGACTGGTTCATTACCAAATACTAATGCCTCCAAGGAAACTGTTTTATCTTTTATAAAGGTATCTAAACTGATATCTTGATTATAGGAAATCTGTTGTTCATGGTCATTAAAAAGTTCACCACAAATACTGAGGCTATTAAAAATGAACTTTTCAATTTTAATCCCTGAAGATAATACATACTCATAACCGCCAATATGGTCATCATCATTATGAGTAACAATTGCAATATCAATTGTTCTATCATTCAATAAATCTTTAAGCTTCTCTATAACATTCCTTCTTATCAAAAACGTTTTAGGCCCAGAATCAATAAGTATCAATGTATGGGTGAAATCCAATAGAATACAGTCGCCATGACCAGCATCTAAGATATTAACAATTACCATTACAATTACCTTTATTCAGAATAAACATTGAATTCTTTATAATGTATTCAGTCTTTAATAAGCGACAATTCAAATTGTTAAACAAATCACAGCTTAGTCCCTTATAAAACAACTCATTCTACACCTCATATTTTCATTATTGAAAAAAACACTATTGGAAATCTTGACATCAAAAAGATATTGTCATAAGAGTATAATTATATATTATACTCAGGAATAATTAAATGAAAACTCCAATAATAATCACACTAACCTTACTTTGTTCATTTAACAGTCTTTCTGCTGATAGTTTTCCATCTAATGCAAAGCTGGAGTTATATGCAAGTGAATTACAACGAATTTATTTAGACATATATAACCTAAGGGAAAATGAAAAGATAAAATATGAAAAATTAAGATTGAAAGTCATCGATTTAAATTACAACTATCTGTATGAAATGAAAAAAGAAAACGAACATAATTTTAATGCATTTAATAAGGCATTAATATCCAATGAGCGATTATTTAGTGATTGCTCAAAGAGTATTGACCAAAAATTTTGTGCTCTAAAAAAAACAATCTATTCTCAAAATGTTTTAATAGCAAGCATGGTAAGTAAGGGAACCTCTTTGGAAGATACATATAAGATATTGAATAAATACAACGAAAATAATTGCAAGTCCTTTAAAAATTAACCCACTAATATTACTTGATTTTTTATTTTAATTGCTTTACTTTCATAATTCCAACGAATCTATTTTGGGCATGATTATGAGTAAAAATTTGTCACTTACTGGGTTAGTTCTGTTATGTCTGGCATTTAATGCGGTAGCATCCTTACCACAAAAAGTGGCTGACGTGGATATTGTTCCTCTGGGCCTTGCATGCAAAGAAAAAGTGTCATCTCCATCCACAACTGATTCAGAGCTATTATCAATACTAAGATTTACTTATTATGTTAATGAAAAGCAAGCAGTGAGAGTTGTATCCATGCTGAATTCAATTCCGAATATACAAAAAACGGACTGTAAAGAAGTTGATATCACTTACAACAACCTTCACAGCAAATAAAAATTTGGGGCTAATCCTTTAGCCCTATAAACAGATAATGGCAAAAGAGATGGCTTATTATTTTGAAAGAAATATAAATATCGAATCAGAAATAGATGATATTCTATTGGGTGATATGCGATATTCTCTTGACCGATTTTACTATTTACAACCATTGATGAACAGAATCGAAAGATTAGTAAAAACGTGCAATGACTCCAAATATGATGAGCGACAACTAATTAATACCTTAACTAACATCAAAGACGAAAAATTTACAGATACATTAAAAAACAGTGAACACAATAAATACATAGAAAAAATAAAAGAATATATCAGAACTCTGAAAGAAGATTTACACATCAAAGAAAACAATGACTTTTATCCATTGAGTTATGATGCAACCTCTATAACCAATGATTATTTGTTTTTTTTATCTCAATCATCATCAAGTAGAAGAGATTTTAACAGAACTAATTATGGCTGGTATACGGTTTATAAAAATGTCATATATAAAATAGTTGAAAAACCGGATATTTTCTTATTGGATAAAAAATTCATTAATCATTTCAATGAATCTTCATCAATTCCTGACTTACCAAATAAAATGCAATCTATGCATGCTGTGGTAATCATAATCAACAATGACCACTTCACTGATGAATTTAAAATAAATTTATTCAGCCATGAGAAAGTAATTGGGGCAATGGTCATTTATGGTAATAATAATACATATTTCCACAGTCTGAATTATCTAATTCTTTCATTTAGATCTTTCCTATGGAGCATTCTAAAAAAATACGATGATAACAATGCATGGTATATCGATAGAAATAAAGTTGTAACTTTAAAAAAAACAATTACAAAACTAAACACTATCATTAGTACTGAAACCAATTACATAAGACCTATCAGATATAATCAAATTCAGTTTGATCTTGATAAATCTCAAATCGTGGATTATTCTGTTCGGCTATACAAAATACTATCAACATTTGATGGCGAGAAATATCATTTAGAAAGAATAGCATTCTTTATAAATTATTTTAAATCTACGAACTACAATATTAACACAGCATCCAACATAGACTATTTCATAAGGAAAAGTCTATATACAATTAGTGCCAATAGATATTTATATAAAAGACAAAAAAAAGGTGACATACATAATGAACTTAACCTCTCTTCATTATTAAAAACATTACTAGATCTATCATTGGATTCTAATACCTTTATTGTAACCCAAGAAGAAATGAATGGTGCTGGTAATAGTGATATAGAAATAAAGTTTTATAAACACCCATTGGTAATAATCGAAACTAAGCTAGTGTTAGACGGACACACGCTTGAAAAATCAGTGACTACCGGCTTAGAACAACTTTACAATAGATATTCGAATAGGCTTGAAATATTTAAAGGACATATACTAAATTTATATTTAGTGATTTTTTATGTTGATCCTGACATTGCTATTGTCAGAAAAAAGATAGAATCTATTATTTCAAGATATTGTGAAAGAAATACACTCGACTTCAAACTTAACGAAGCTTATGATAGAAGTAGTTTCAGTGTAACATTCACCGAGAATTATATTAATTTCGGAAAAAGAAGCCAAAACATAGAAATAATAATATGTAGATTGGAGAATGAACCTAATCTAGACAGATTAAATTTAAAATCTTTTGACAACAAAAAACAATTTAAATAAATCTCATAAAGAATTACCAAGCAAGGGCTAACTCAGCGAAGCGCTACGCTGCTTCTTCGAGTTTCCCTTGTTTTTTTCGCCCTTCGGTTGAAAAAAATAAAAGCAAATTCAACACACTGCATTGACATTATTCGTCTCTATCATATAAATAAATTAAGCATAAGGAATATGCTTTTATTTAATTATAAGAAAAGGAGTTCATATGATCGCAAGCAATAATTTTAATAAGATCGTTGTGAGTAAGCATTCCCTTAATGGAAGCGTTAATGAAGCGAAGTTCTCACACAACCAGATTCGTTCTCATTGCGTCAGTGTCAGATTAAATGATGAAGAGTTAACGCTTCTCAATGAGAGACGTGGCCGTCATTGTAAAGGCGAGTGGCTTCGTATGGCGTTTCTGCATAACCTCCCCTCAGTTATTCCATCGATTAATCTCGAAGCATGGAAAACCCTTGGTGAGATTTCACAGAAGTTAAACAGGCTTGTCGCTCATCTGGATAGCAAGAGCAATGATAGTTCTCTCTCACAAACTGAACTCTTTGCAGTGAAGCGCCAGATCTCAGAGCTTCGTTTGAACCTGATCACAGCCGACCTATGGAGATCACCTTCTGATGAAGGGAATGCAAAAAATCAGCAGGGGTAAAAACTTCTCTGGTGTCGTTCTCTACGCATTAAAGCCAAGCTCTCACCATAAATGCACACCTTATGTCATTGGTGGAAACATGGATGGAAGCGCAGCTGAAGATCTGATCGTTGAATTTAATACCACAAAAGCTCTTCGCCCTGATGTAGCTAAAGCAGTATGGCACAATTCGCTTCGCTTGCCGAAAAACGAAGCGCTGACAGATGCTCAGTGGTCAGGGATTGCTGATGATTACATGTCCCGAATGGGCTTCTCTGAAACGCATCTCAGATGCTATGTCCTTCATGATGATGCGGCTGGTCAGCACATCCACATTATTGCCAGTCGTATCGATCTCACCAATGGAAGCCTTTACTTGGGCAAAAATGAAAACCTCATTAGCACCCGTATCATTCAGCAGCTAGAAATAGAGCATAATCTGACCAGAACCAAAGGACCGGAAACGACATTATCCCCAGCTTCGCTATCCAGAAAATCCCCGCCCCAAAAACCAATAATCGCAATACCGAAGTATAAAAAGCTATCGCGTAAAGAAGCTATGATGGAGAAGTATAAAGGAGAGCTATCACCCAAATCGGTTATCCAGGAAGCCTTGGAAGCATTACTTGTCGATAAACCATCCACCACTGATTTTGTGACGCAGCTTGCCGCCAACAATATCAAAGCGCTTCCGAATATCGCTTCTACGGGACGTATGAATGGTTTTTCATTCCAATACAGAGGAATAGCTTTCAAAGCTTCGCAGCTCGGTAAAGGCTATTCCTGGGCTGTATTACATAACAAGATCGATTACCAAGCTGAACGCGATAATGCTTTTCTGTTCGAACTGAGAGCATCTGTCAGTGAAGAGCCTGAAACAGTCATCCCTTCAGAAACCATAATAGAAGAGGTCCCCCCCTCCATAGAAGCGCTTATCCAGGATAACCGTGCTGTTCAGGATGACCAGCTTCACTTAGGTGCTGGTGTTAAAGAAGCGTATACAACCGAAGCGTTAAGAGTGGCCCCCAAGCGAAGCTATACGATCTCAACGTTTAGATGGCTGGAAACCATCCCCTACCTCACTTCCATCATTAACATATTGAAAATAATAAAAATTTCAATCCTTAAACATCCACAAAAACACAAAACCATCACTGGCGTGAGAGTAGTAGAGATTATGCCTCTCCCCCAAAAAAATCTCACCGAATCAGCACCTCAATCCAGAAGAGCTTCACTTTCAATGTAAGGCTGGCAAGCCTTTTTTGATAAATACAGCCCAACATATTGATCGCTAATATCGATCGATACGTAACAGTCAATAGGTGATAACTATCATTAATCTTTAATCGATCGGTACAAGTGATTTGCGTTTCTTACGAACTAAGTCAAAATGTCAATTTACATGCAATCATCTAACAATATGATTTTACTAGTCTATTTTCTTATTCATTAGCTCAAACGCAGGGTTTGAAATGGCAACTATCATCTCAACTGTAAGCCTGGACGGTTTCATACATCACCGAATATGACTTCATCTTAAACATTAAGGAACTTGTATGAGTATCTCCGCTACGAAAAACAGGAAGGAAGAAGCTGAAGCTGGTCTTTCTGATGATCCTCAGCAAACGGAAATCACAACCCCCAATTTTGTGCTGTTTGGTGAAACGTTCAGATTGGTTGAAACTTTCGCTGCCACTGCCATCGATTCCGATCCTAGCAATGACCAGCTCTGGGTAAAAACGGATGAAGGGGATGAGAAGCAAATTTCCTGCTATGGAATTCCTTTCAGAAAATCGCATCGTATTCACCAATATGAGCTTCGCCAGTATCGCCAAGACGGCTTAGGGTATGTATACAAGAATGCCCTAATCGTTAATAAGAATACGGGTGAACATAAAGTAAACTTGAAGAGGAAAACGGTTGTTATCCCCGCATTTCTGACAATACTGTTCCATAATGCTTCTACAGCATCGTATTCCAGAGCTATGCCTGTTCCGAAAATGTTCTACGTCATTTTTACCCTGCTTTGTTCCGTTGCTCTTATTTCATTTCTCACCTTGCCATGGGGGTTTAAAGATGGCTACATGTGGAGCGACCACCAATACATGTGGTTAACATATCTTTTCTCAAGAATTGGAAGTTTTATTTGTATCAAGTTGATGAAAAGAAGAAGCCAGAGATTTGATAACGAACTTAGAAACCTTATTGAGTCAGTAAAACGCTAAAATTTAAAAATAAAAAAGGAAAGTGTTGTATGAAAAAAATCATCATTACAGGATTCGTTTCTCTGGCTCTGACCGGTTGTTCTTCAGTAGGCAACCAGTCATTGAAAAACGAAACACAGGAAAGCGTGAAGTCGAAGATTGTGAAAGGTAAAACCACAAAGGGAGATGTATTGGCTTCCTTCGGTGAACCTGACAGCCGTTCCTTGATCGATGGTGAAGAGCAATGGTCATACACTATGTATAATAGCCAGTCCAAAGCAACCTCTTTCATCCCCGTTGTGGGATTGCTTGCAGGCGGCGCAGACTCACAAACTAAATCTCTGTCAGTTTCTTTCAAAGGCGAAAAAGTCAGCACATACATCTTTAATGCTGGAACAAGCAACGTGAAGACTGGCATTTTTTAGGTAAATGACAAAGTCAGCATCAGGGGAAATTTTAACCCATAGACTTTTAATCTATGGGTTTTTTATTGAAAATCACAATCCATACTTCCTTTTTTTTACCATTTTACCCAGCTCTTTTTTTAACGGCATTGATTCATACTTCTTTTTTTCATGAAGATAAATTCTTTCAGTGCGACTGCCATTCTCGACTATGTAATTGATAAGAGAAGAACATACGCGCTTCATACGCTCTTTATCGATAAGATCATCATCTAACTTCTTGATATAGCTATAGTATGATAACAACAAAAAAGTTAACACAACTTCCCTGTTGGAAAATGTGAGCTTTTCAATTTCATTTTTATACTTGATATAAAATCCAGCGCAGAACAAGTAAGACTTCTCTGTGATATCTTTCTCGCTGAAACCAGATTCAACCAACTTATCAACGAATCGATCCAAAAGAAGAAGGTGTCTTTCCATCAAATTAATATTTATTTTATTCATAACATGCATCCTTGCAATTAATAATTTTCCCTTCTATATTTAAATATCACGAATTCCAAAAAAATCAATACAGGTGTAAGTATTTTTTTACAGTACTCATTAAATATGTTCAAACTATTTTACAATCGTTTCTTCTTCGGTTTATAGTTGGTATAAGAGCCAAATGATCTTCCTGCCGAAATCCATATATACCGAAGTCGTTGAAGTCGCTTGATTAGCTCTATGGGAGATCAACACCATACCTAATCAGGGAAATCTTAAAGCAAGAAATTAGAGGTCTATTTTTGAAAAACCAATTATCATGCTGTACAAGAAATAGTTTCGTTATACCGACTAATCTCTATCTGGTTTTGTGGTCATGACGCTCTCTGTCTATCTCAGGAAGAGAGCTAAAGAGTTGATGCTCTTTGATACCAAATTTATATGCATTATATTTAATTAGCATATTCTCCTGTAAAACACGGTCATGTTGCACCTCCAAAATAGCCAATTTATCTTCCAAATTCTTAATATGTTGGGCAGCAATATTAAGGTTTGCTGGCTTTTTTATTTTTGAATCGTCGTCCTTTATACCTTTTTTCTTTTGATTGAAGACCACTACGATATCTTTATGAGAGTTTAAAGTCTGTCGTGTAGGCTTTCTTCCCAAACGTTCTGCAATCTTTTCGCAGAGTAAATCCCACGTCAATTTACCATTCCATTTGATAATTATTTTTTTAATCGTATCAATTTCAAACCCAGTTAGATGTTTTGCCATAATGTCCTCACTTGTTTTTAACTTTAATTATATTATTTATTAAAACGCCTTTTTTTTGTTCTAATACACGCTGCACATGTGTGAAACCTGATCCAGTGAGTCTAATTTTTGAACCTTCTGGAATATCTGGATCTCTCAAGATAGAAATCAAATCTTTCAATCTTTCGCGTGTCCTTTCTTGATAGTTAAACCATTTATCCGCACCAAGCTCTTCTTCTTGAATAGAGAGTTTGGCTTTAGTATAAAGTGTTTCAACTTGAATTAAACGCTGTTCAAGATTCTCCAGCTTATCATTTTCACCTTTAACACAAACTTGCTCATCGCAATGTAAACAATCACGAAATTTTTCACATGGACTAATTACGTAATCATGTACGCAATAACCAAATTCCGTGACGTGGACTGCACCATGATCCAATATATCTAAGTCAGAGAATTCAGCAGGTAGGCTCGGAGCTAAATCTCTAACAGAGAATGCTGGGGTTATATTGGCATAATTTCTTATGTTTAGAGCGCGAGACTTTTCAAACATTTCTTCTTCTGTCGTGTGGTTGTAAACATGATTTTGTGAAGCGATCGCTCGGCCAGACCATTTAGCGATATCCAGTTGACTCATATTTCCACGCTGTGCAATTGTGTTAAGAAGATGTCTGGCCTGATGTGTTCTAATGCTAAGAGGTTTACCATTAGCATCCATATAACCATGCCTTTCAAGAATCCCCGGTGTATTTTTTGTTCCTTTTAGGACTCTACAGAAAAATTCGGTATTTGATCTATATGGTTTATAAATCACCGTCTGATTGTGATCTTCCAGTTGGTATTTATTAATCAAACATAAAGCCTCGCTATACTTAATTTTCTTTTGTTTATCATATACAGGGAAGCATTCTGGTAGTTGAGAAAGAACAAACTGACATAAATATTTTAAGGTATAAGTATGACTATGTGTGCATGGTTTAAGGTTTAGTTCAGCCAGTCTTGCTCTAGCTTTACCTTCTTTTCGAATAGAAGGATAACCTAATGCCTGGAATACCTCAACGAGTGTTAGTGGCTCGTCCCATCCTTTATCAGGGCATCCAGGATGTCTGAAGAAGCTGTCGTGTTCATTTTCAGCCCATAAACTAAAATCGCGGGCGTTTTTAGATATTTTTCTGAGCCTTTCTATTGCCTTCTTCGCTACTGGAACCATAACTGTAGGTATCCATTTGATATCGCCACCATAACCTTTATTTGAGAAAAATCTCAGACCATAACGATTAACTCCATTTCTATCTTTCTCTTCAATCTCACAATCTTCTGAAAGAGCCAGGATCTCTGAAATCCTACTGGGAGCACACATAAGCAGCGCGAAAACAGATGACAGATAGGCATCTCGGTCGCTAAGTTGGTTGTCAGGCAGGGAGAATATTTCAGCCATAGCATTCAGAGCAGCTTGATTTGGCAATTTTTTTCTTCTTTCATTTTTTGATTTCTCATCAACCTTTCTGGTTTCTGGAAATTTAACGGAACTAACCCACTTGATAACACCACAATTTAAAAAAGCTCGATTATTAAGAAAATTAATCATTCTCTCAAGTTCCTTGTTTAAAGCATAATTTCTGTTTTCCTTATAGTTTTTACCTATCTCAGATGAACATTCATCCAACAGGATTAAATTGATAGCATTAATGTTTGCCTTGCCTGTCCTATTTAACAACACATATTCCACTATTGATAAAACCTTCAACATCTTAGCTAAAGTTTCTTTATGCCTTCTTCCTACAACAGTATATTGATAGGTAATATAACTTTTAGCAAAATCAATGAATTCGTTATTAAGTGGTTCATTTAAAACTTTGTTATGTTTTTTAAAAATTGCTTTTATCGACCAAGAATTAGATTCCCATTCAAAGTCAAAAGTCTTTTTATGAATATTTTTGCAATATTCAATAAATGAACCTATGTTTTTTAATGCAGTAATTTCTCTATTCGATTTAAATGATTTCACTTTTATTTCTTCATTCACTTAATCAATCTCCCATTTTTAATTTCCTCACATTTTCTTATAACTTCTCCGATAGCTAAAATAGTTCTATCGAGAGACTCTGCAACTTTTGAATCTTTAGTAATTTCTAGGACTTTCCTCCTTTCCTCTACAAGTTTCATGTAAATAAGGTCATGTCTTGCATCCAGCCAAGGACGAAAGCTTATACAGGTATAACAAGGGACTGGCACGTTAGCTGAGCACGATGAACATTGATTACATTGACCTGCTTCATCACCATCTAAATCTCGTATTCTACGAGAGGCATGTATGTCATCGTCTATGTGATCGATAACTTCCCCTTGAAATATTTTAGAGTATTGAAACAACTCTTCCCCTACAGCTTGGTCTATCTTATATGCATAATCAGCATTGTTCTGGATATAAACTCCCGCATGTTGTGGGCTTGTATGATCCAACAACTCACTGATAACTTCCGCTCCCACACCTTCTCTTGCGGCTCTTGTTCCTAACGTGTATCTAAATCTTCTTGGGCTAGCATGTAGAGGTTTTGCTGTTCTCTCAGAGATAACAGTTTCTTCTGCAAGAATTTTTCGTACCAATCTTGCAATTTTCAATGTATTAAAATGTATTTTATCTGATGTAAAAATGTCATCTTTTTCATTGTTATCTAACATATACCTAATTCTAAGCGTAGAAACGAATAATGGAACTAATTCTTTCTCATCATTATTTAGCACTCTGTTTAATTGCTTAGAAACAATTTCTATGGAATCTTGAGCTTGTTTCTGAAGTAAGTCGTATAAATTACCTGTTATTCTGAACGTTCTAAAAAGCTCTCTAAAATCATTTTTTTGTTTTATTCTTGGTATTTTTAATAAATATGAAACCTCACCTTTACTGTTTTTAGCTTTTATAATGTCAGATACTTTCATTTGTGTTATCTGTAGAGTTCTTCGTCCTGTATGACTTACAAGTAAAGCCATCGTGTAATCAGATAAAGAAATACTCCCTCTTTCATATGCTCTTAAAGCTGCCTCATTAAACCCTTGAAGTTCTGCATCTGTCAATGGACCCTGTATAGGATCTTTCCTTTTGATAACATCCCCAGCTTTTCTGATATCAGAAAAATTACCCCATGAAAGAATAAAGTCGTATAACCTCTTATCAACACCAGGGTATCCTAACTCATACCATGTTTTAAAAAAGCTTTTAAGATATGTTCCGTAGTTTTTTTTGTTATGATTATTATTTTGAAATGCTATCAAATCCTCTTCTGTAATCTCCCCAGAGTAGTCCATAAAAATAAAGAAATATTTTAAGATGTAGCTACATAACATCGCAGTTGATGGACTTTTATATTGAGCATAATGAGCTAAAGTCTTTAAAAATCCTTCTCGTAAATTATTATTTATTTTGCTCGTTATTTTATAAACACGAATTTTATTATTAACATCAATAGACCAAACATCATCATATAGATTAAAGCTATAACCTTCTGTTTTAGCCTGTACTAATAATAATTGGTGTTCAATATGTTCCTTAGCTATTTCGCTCATCTCAATCCTCCTTTTTTAATTGATCATTTTGCAATGATAATGCGACAAATCCTGCTTTTTCTCTAATAAACCTTTCATTATATATACTCGAAGCTTTCGACTTTTCACTCCACCCCATATTATAGGCTCTTATTTTTTCTTGTTCTATTTCACCAACGTCGCCAGAAGCATCCATAGCTTTAGAAAAATTATTATTCCATGTATGTCTTAGTTGATGTCCGGCAAAATCACTGAGTTCAAATGATGTTTTTTTAATCTCACTAATGATGTTATTATATCCACTCTTAGAGATTGGCTGACCTTGTGTTGGCCCTGATTTATGAGTAACAAATAGATAGCTATGTCTTCTGGCTTTCTTAAACTTACGTCTTTCATTTAGCATATAGTTGCGAATCTCTTTAAGTAAAAAATCTGAAAGTTCTATTTTCCTTTCTAATGTTTTAACTAAAGGTTGCCTTCTTCGAGGATCAGATTTCTCATCAGCCCTTCTACGAATAGATATACTACCATCATGAAAATCGATATCTGTGATTTGCAGGTTAAGTAGCTCTCCACATCTGATACCTAATGTATAAAGTATGAGTATCATCAATCTGTTTCTGACCTGAACATCAGTGATGAACGGATTAATATCCGAATTAACTTGAATTGTTTTTAATAGTAAATCAATCTGCTCTTCATTTAGACCTTTATCTTCTACTGAAAAAGCATTTCTTTTTTTCACTACTGGCCTTCTCTTTTCAATCTGCTTAATAAAAACGCTTATTTTCTCTTGATTTACATCCAAATCCATCAAATGAATCTGACATAACCACTCAAGATAATTAGCCATAGATGTTAATCTAAAGTATTTAGTAGCTGGTCTAACTGACATATTAGAATGTCTACTTTTACTGCGCTTTATTATATTATTTCGTTTTGTATTTATTGTAGTAAAATCCCTCAAGGCATCAATTTCGTTAATTGATAAAAATGATTGAGAAAGGATTCTATCTACAAGATCTATCCCCATATCTGATAGAAAATTATACAGCATGGAAATGCTCGCTCCAACCAATTCTATTGTCGATATAGACTTTCCACAATTTCTATATTCATTAATAAGATATATATTAGGAAAATGAAGAGGTACTCCGGTAGTTTTATCCAATACAACACAGAATCTTTCTCCACTATCCATTAAAAATAAATGTGTTCCTATTTTCTTCATTGCTTCACCTCTGATATTTAAATATTTATTTTACAAAATAAGTATAGCTGTATCATATGATATATTATCATGTGAAAAAATTTACTATTCTTTTCAAATAAAAAAACCTATAATCCAATTAATATACTCTCTAATGAGGAGAATAATTTACATATAGTCATCAGTGGTACATAATGAGCATTGTATACACCTGATAGTAATTATCCTCTCTCAATCCATTATAGATAAAGCACATTAAAATTATTTGTAAACACTTTAGTAAAAAATAAACACCTTATTTATATTAAAATTTACTTTTTCAATCAGCACTAATTTTTTCACCTTCAATTCATATTAAACAGGCATTCCAGACTTATAATAGATAATAGTTCTCGCCAGGGCTTCTACTTCATCTCTTGACTGGATGAGCTTAAACCAAAAATCAAAAACTGAAACTTGGTCAAGCATATCCATCTCGCTAATAACATCTAAAACATCTTGCATTTCAGCAACAAAGAAGTAGCTTAACCACTCAATATATTTCTCATTTTCTTCCGTCAACTCAATTTCTTCAACATAGTCCATATAAAAGATATCCTCAAAAACACCATCAGTAATGATGTCTTCATAGTTTTCAAATTTTGCAAAGTCATTAATTTTCATTTTATCTCTCCTATTCAGGCAGCATTTTTTCTGGTCGTTGCAATAACTGACTGAATCCAGTCCTCAACTTCACTCTCAACAAATGCAATAGAACGAGAGCCAATTTTTACTGGCGATGGGAAGCATCCTTTGCTGATTAGATGATAGATCCAAGCTTTACCATAACCTGTTCGATTGAGAACTTCAGGGAGGCGAATAAGACGGGTGTTGTGCTGATTCATAGTCGTTTCCTCTGTGCCGTTTTGATGGAAATGACTATACAAATGAATCAGCAGGAAAAAGACCGAAGCTGGGAACGCCAGATCTAATGGAGGTTGGTCTTAGTCAGAATCAGCGATTTTCATCACGTCTGAAACTCTGATCTTTTTTAGGTGGTCGTTTTTGTTGATGAACAGGTGGAACTGACGGATGAACGGAATGCTTGCCGCTTTCATGGCAAGTGGTCGGTCTGTATCTCTAATTTGGTGATTAAGACGTGTTTGTTCCTCATTGTCATCATCCGTATATAGAAGCCGGGAAAGGCGGTCTTCGGATACACGAACTTGGTGCAGGTTTGACCATACCAAGATATCAATAAGGGGTATGAGTCTGTAGTTGATGATTTTCTTAATCGTTCCATAACCAAAGCGAATAGCTTCCGTTACATCTGGTTCTATGCCACGCACTTTACGCCATTGAGGAAGTGCAGCTTTGAGTGATTCAGCGATCTCTTCATCTGTCCCGTTTGCTAGGTCAATTTCGACCATGACCGTATCCCTGAACAATTTTGGCAAAACTTCCGATACAGGGCTATCGAGGAATTCTCTGTTAACAGAATACTCATCGCTTCCATCCCAGAAGAACAATGAATTTCGCAGTCCAACGATGCTGAGTTGTGCCAGTCGTTCGGTGGTTGTGAGAAAAAAGTGCGGGGGCTGATACAATGTGTCCTCTCTTGTGAGATAACCTAAATGCTTTTCTGTGATGAGAAAGGGATTTCCATTGAAGATCCTGTCGATGTAGAGGCTTACGGCTTTCGCTTCAAATTCTTCATGGTAAGGTTTGAAGAACAAGGTTCTTGCAAGTAGTTCATGATAAAGCTGCATGAGTGGAAGCTCTTCGAATCCGCGATATGTATCTATGTCCAGCCACTTCTTCACCTCTCTAGTATGCTCAACTGACCAGTTTTTCATAACAATCTCCAACAGGCGTTAGACTTAATGTATGTAGCTAACGTAATCGACATGTTAAAGGAAGACCAATGAAATGAGTTCAGATGCCATCAGGAAGTTGAACCAAGAGGTTTGATATGTTTTGATACAGTTTGCCAACGGACTATTTTCAGAGGTTCATGCCGTTACGATTTATGGTTCCTTTATAGAACCAAAGGTAAAGTCAGAAACAACAGTTATCTAGAAAATTCAATCAAATAGATATCTAGTTACAGGGACGCCAGCACCAAAATTCTCCATCGGTGATTACCAGAGTCATCCGATGAAGTCCTGAAAGCCCGCACGGCGCAAGCCCTGCGGGCTTTTTTGTGCCCTCAATTTGTCCCGCGAAGTCTGATGCCAACTAATTAAATCCGAACCTTTTAGGCACCTTGTCAGGCACCTCATAAAGCTTTAGTGTTTTTGTGGAACCTAAAACTAAGCCTGTACGTCAGCGAAAAAACACTTTTATTCAATGAGATAAAATCAGCCATTCTCATTAAAGCGCACTACGTTTTCCTGATGGGGATGGCCTTGAGCTAATCATCAAATCCAGCGGGTTTACGCTCTGGCCGTTCGCCACATTCGCTCTTTATTTCGAAATCCTTACCAGTGACGCTGGTTGCATACTTCCCCGCTGTTCATCCTGCCTGTTTCCGCACCACAAGTGGCCGCGACACTCGTTACTGCAGCGGTTCAGCATGCTCCGGAACCGGAGACCACATTGATCCGCCCCTAATGAGTAGCCTGGTGGCGGCCTGCTTCTCAATCCTGTATTCGTCTACCTTCCGTTTCCAGATGAAAAGGGACGGCTTCACATTGCATTTATTGACGCAAATAAAAGACAATCATAAGTTGAGATTCGATTATGCTCTCTGGCACTCATCGGCATTGCACGGGCTTGACGTCGCAGGATGGCGAAAAGACGTTACACGCCCCATTTTCACAGGATCAATTTTGAATATTTACTCAAAACGCTGCGTGATACGACCGTTTAACGCCGATGATATCGAGCCTTTTATGGCATATCGCAACGATGCCGAATGGATGCAGTACCAGGGGTTTAAGGGCCTGACAAAGGAAGCTTATGCCGAGGCGTTGCTGGGAAACGCTTCTCTTACGCAGGGCATGCAGCTCGCGGCGATCGATACCGCGACCGGGACTTTGATTGGCGATCTCTACTTAAAACAAGAAAACGACATCATCTGGCTTGGCTACACCGTTAGCCCGCGGTATGCAGGTCAGGGTTACGCCCTTGAAACTGCGATGGCGGTCATTGACTGGTGTAAGCAGCAAGGTTTTTTAGCCGTAAAAGCCGGCGTTGTGGCAGATAATCTTCCCTCAATAAATTTACTGAACAAACTCGGATTTTCCTGTTCCTGCACGGAGGATGATGAGCAGATTTTTGTTTTAAACATACAATCCGCTCATTAATTCCCCCTACTTTCAGCTTGTCATACTCACATACCTCTATCCCGACAAAAATTTCTCTGATTAATCTGCTGTTACCTTGTTCACACCGCGGAAGGTCACATGCTACTTTCCGCGTCATTTGTTTTTAAAACAATAAGATAAATAGCTTACCGCCCCTTCATCCCGCTAGTTTTATGCCTGTGACGCACCCTGTGCGCAGTTCTATAAGAGAGATAACCATGAAACGAGCTGTGAAGGCCCTACAAAACTTTGGAAAATCCCTCTATGGGCCGGTACTTATCTTGCCGATAGTGGGTCTGTTTATCGCTTTTGGCAACGTGTTGGGCGACGGCAACCTTGCGGAATATCTGCCCTTGCTCGGCCATCCTTTAATTCAGAATATCGGCCAGCTCATTGCTAAATCAGCGGTATCGGTACTGGTGAACCTGGCGCTGATCTTCGCCATTGGGATCCCCGTAGGCCTGGCCGCCCGCGATAAAGGCTACGCGGCGCTCATTGGCCTGGTGACGTTTATCGTCTTTATCAACGCCATGAATATCACACTGCAGCTGCAGGGCCAGCTCGCGGCGCCGGAACAGATGAAAGCAGCCGGCCAGAGCATGGTGCTGGGCGGCCAGGTGCTTAAGATGGGGGTCTTCGCCGGGATCCTCACCGGCGCGCTTTCGGGCTACAGTCTTATATCGGTTACGGGTATGAAGCTTACGTATTCGGCCTGCCACCCTGCGAATGCGCCAATCTGCCGGTGCCCGCTATCGACGATCAGGGAATGAGTTCAAAGGTAATTGAGATTAACGTATCAGGATTTATGTCAGCGGGCGTCGTGCTGTACAGCGAACCAGCCTGACCATATAGCGTGACCGCGCCGCCTTTTAAGCCCGCAGTTAAAACTTTGGCCATCAGGGGATCGATTTGTTTGTCGTATATCATCCTGGAATTCATCGTATTGAGTATCGGGGTACCATCAAGCTTTTTCTCCAGTATATTCAGGGATAAGGACTCATTCTGCTTGTAAGCTTGCTTCCCTTGTTTATCAATCACGAAATAGACACCATTAGGCAAAACCTCATATTTTTTATTTTTAATTTTGGCCATGATTCTTTTTTCAATATCAACGTACTTAGATGACATTTGTTCATTAAGGGTGTTAACGATGGTTTCTATTTCACCTTCTTTGATTTTCAGCTTTTTATGGTAAGCATCGTTAAAGCCTGAAACCAGCGCCGAAGGCGACAGCTTCACATCATTGTCAGCCATTTTATTCACATCCGATAGCGCCTGAGTCAGATAGAAAACGCCGAGTGCGTAGGCATTTTTAATGCTTTTATCAGTAAGCTTTAACTCACTTTCTTTTATGGCCTGGCTATCAAGGGCAGACTGTAATTTTTGATTTTGATTGTTCAAAGCAGCAACTGACTCAGCATATTTTTTCTGCGCCGCTTCGGCAGCGGCGCTCAGCTCAGCATTTTTTTTGCTCAGCGCGTCGAGCGCGGATTTCTGCTGACTTTCGCCCTGGGCGTTCTGCTTTTGCAGCGCGGCGATCTGCGCCGACAGCGTGCGGGTGGTCTCATCCAGCTTTTTCTGCGCCGCTTCGGCTGCGGCGCTCAGTTCGCCATTCTTTTTGTTCAGCGCGTCGAGCGCGGATTTCTGCTGGCTTTTATCCTGGACGTTCTGCTTTTGCAGCGCGGCAATCTGCGCCGACAGCGTGCGGGTGGTCTCATCCAGCTTTTTCTGCGCCGCTTCGGCAGCGGCGCTCAGCTCAGCATTCTTTTTGCTCAGCGCGTCGAGCGCGGATTTCTGCTGGCTTTCGCCCTGGGCGTTCTGCTTTTGCAGCGCGGCAATCTGCGCTGATAGTGTGCCAGTGGCCTCATCCAACTTTTTCTGCGCCATTGCGGCGGCAGCGCTCAGTTCAAGGTTCTTGCCCATCAGCGTGTCTATCGTTGATTTCTGAGCGTTCTCACTTTGCCCTTTCTGAGTTTTCAACGCGGCGATCTGCACCGACAGCGTGCGGGTCGTATCATCCAGCTTTTTCTGCGCCGCTTCGGCAGCGGAGTTCAGTTCAGCGTTCTTTTTGCGCAGTGCTTCAAGAGTACTCTTATGCCCGTTTTCGTCCTGTGCACGCTGCGCCTTTAACGCCGCAATCTGCGCCGACAGCGTGCGGGTGGTCTCATCCAGCTTTTGCTGCGCCGCTTCGGCAGTGGCGGCCAGTTCGAGGTTCTTTTTAGTCAGCGCGCTCACCGCGGCAGGATCGCCACTCTCTTTCTGTACACCCTGGCTACTCTGTGCCTTCAGCGCGGCGATCTGCGCCGACAGTTCGCGCGTTGTTTCAGCGAGTTTTTTCTCCGCCGCTTTGGCTGCCGCGCTCAGCTCCGCATTCTGTTTGCGCAGAGCGTTAATCGTACTTTGCGTTTTATTGCTCTGATTTATTCTTTTGCTGACGCCATCCTGCTTCGGCGGCATTTTTTTATCATGGCTCTCGTTATTCTGATTAGACGAGGCCGACTCCGCGCTAGCGGCGCCTGAGGCCGGCGGATTCTTAATTTCAAGTTTCTTGATATTATCAAGGAAGTCTCCCCCCTCGGAACGAGCAGGGAGCATAACAAAAAGGGTAGAGAGAGCAAATACAATCGCAAGACCTCTGAGATCGTATAATTTCCGTTTCCCCTTAAGGCTCATCATCTGGTCAGCCCATCTTTAAGATCGGCTTTCCGGGCGCGGGTTTCGAACTCCTTGATTAATTTCTGAGAAATACTATTACACTTATCATTTATCTTATATTCAAAAAGCGGGGTAATGGTTGATTTTACGCTGGCTGAGGTTTGCCCCGAAACAGAGGCATAAAACTTAGCGTCGTTAATTAAGCCATAGAGTTCACTTGAATCTTTCTGGAACTTGTTATCCAGCTTAACTAAAGCATCCGCATCCTGGATACACTGCTGTAAAGCAGGAACTTGTGCAGGCTGTTCGGTTTGACTCACATCTTTCTTTATTAGTGCGCTATCTGTTTTTTTAATATTAGTACACCCCTGCAATACACCCACAGAAATACACACCAATGCCAATAAGCTATTTCTTATCATTTTCCCATCCATTAGAAAAATAGTGCACAAAAAATATATTTCTCGATTCCAGCAGAAAAAAAATTAACAAACAACGTTACAGGTTGGAATTACTCGTAATTCAGAAAAAACACATAAAAAGGTTATTTTTTAACCAATTACAGAGTGGGAATTATCCTGGAACCAGGCGATATTTTTATCTGATTTTTTTCTTAATAACATATAGTTAATGATGTGCCGTCTGCTATATGCCTGATATTAAGCGGTCTATTTCCCAATAAAATCAGGCATAAGCTGTTTCTCATTCATTACTAAACTCATGCACTCCACTTCGGCCTGGCTACGGTATTCTTCTTCAGAAGATTGCGAAACTCCTTGAGATAAGGTTCATTGCTACGCCCGCGCTTGCAGATCGCCGAGAAGGGAGATTGAAAGCCAAACTCATTGGGTAGCAGCACGCGCAGGCGATTCTCTTTAATCCACGGCCAGGCGTAGTGTTCTGGAAGATAGCCGATGTATTTCCCGGACAGGATCAACAGCAGCTGCGCATCGACGGTTTCAACCGTGGCGCTGCCCTTGCTGAACCCGCGCCGCCGCAGATCGCTGGTATTCCAGTAGCTGCGCGTCACCAGTGGACACTGGCTGATGAGATCTTTATCGAGCTGGCGACTAAAGAACATCGGATGCAGGTCGCTGCAGTAGAGCCAGTGCTGCTCGCGGTAGAGCGGTTCGCTGATGATGTTATGCACCCGCGAATTGTAGCTACCGATGGCGAGATCGATATGGTTATTCAGTACGCCGTTCAGCTGTTCCGCCGGGGTGCGAATAATCAGCTTGATGTGTACGTTAGGAAACTTATCGCTAAAGCTGCGCAGCACCACCGGCAGCGACAGCGCGGTTTCCGTTTCGATGGAGTCAAGCGTTGAGATGCAAATCGTGCCGCTATGCTCGCCTTTCAGCAGCGCCGACTGGCGCTCCAGCTCGTTCAGTTCACTCAGCACGCGGATCGCCTGCTGTAAAAAATGCTGCCCTTTCTCCGTTAACGCAAAGCCGCCGCGTCCGCGCTGGCACAGGCTAAAGCCCAGCTGGCCCTCCAGCTGCGACATCGCGTTGCTGATCGCGGAAACGGAAATCCCCAGCTCCTGCTGGGCCCGGCCATAGCTCTCAAGGCGGGCCACCGCCTCAAAAACCTGGAGCTGTCGAATGTTTAGCGTCGCGTCGTTAAGCATGGCGTTTAGTTCACTGATAAATGAACTAAGTATTTGCGGCGGACGATTTAAAGTCCAGCACATCTTGCGCACTATCCCTGCTGTTGAGTTTTGAATATCAGATTCAGGAGCAGAAATGGATAACGTCTTTCATCAACCGCAGGGTGGCAATGAGATGCCGCGTTTTGGCGGCCGCGCCACGATGATGCGCCTGCCATTTATTGAGGATTTACAGGGGCTTGATGCCGCATTTGTCGGCATCCCTCTGGATATCGGGACCTCGCAGCGTTCCGGAACGCGCTACGGACCGCGCTATATTCGTACCGAATCGGTGATGATTCGCCCGTACAACATGGCTACCGGCGCCGCGCCTTTTGATTCACTGTCGGTGGCGGATATCGGCGACGTACCGATTAACACCTATAGCCTGCTCAAATCGGTGCAGATTATCGAGGATTACTACACCGGTTTAAATAGTTTTCCGCTTATCCCCCTGACGCTCGGAGGCGATCACACCATTACCCTGCCGATTCTGCGCGCGTTGACCAAAAAACACGGTCCGGTAGGTCTGATTCACGTCGACGCCCACACCGATACCAACGATGAGATGTTCGGCGAAAAGATTGCCCACGGCACCACCTTCCGCCGCGCCGTCGAAGAGGGGCTGCTGGATCTTAAACGCGTCGTTCAGATAGGCCAGCGCGCGCAGGGCTACGCCGCCGGCGACTTCCAGTGGGGCGTCGATCGGGGCTTTCGTCTGGTTCAGGCGGAGCAGTGCTGGCACAAATCCCTGGCACCGCTGATGGCCGAAGTGCGTCAACAAATGGGAGATGGCCCGGTTTATCTCAGTTTTGATATCGATAGCCTCGATCCGATCTGGGCCCCCGGCACCGGAACCCCGGAAGTAGGCGGCCTGACGTCAATTCAGGCGCTGGAAATTGTGCGCGGCTGCCGCGGTCTGAACCTGATTGGCTGCGACCTGGTCGAGGTCTCGCCCCCCTATGACGTCAGCGGCAACACGTCCCAGCTGGCCGCCAACCTGCTGTATGAAATGCTCTGCGTTCTCCCGGGCGTGAAATATCCATAGAGGAAAAACCATGCAGCTTAACGTCTTTCGCACGCTGTGGGGCGTCACCACCCCGTGGCAGCAAACGGTTAGCGAACTCCAGAGCGTCGGCTGCTGCGGCATCGAAGCGCGACTGCCGCTGACGACAGAAGAGCAGCGAACGCTGGCCCGGCGCCTCGAAGCGTCCGCGCTTCAGTATATCGCCATTGTCTTCAGCGGCGGCGGCGTCATTCCGGCCCAGGCCGAGACGCCCGCGCAGCATCTGGAGCGCTTAAAAGAACGTTTTGCGGCGGCAAAAGCGCTT
>OAWN01000233.1_pt1 | contig 24114 bp, 16 predicted proteins | sample 1476801 | NCBI WGS metagenome assembly OAWN01 (sample SAMEA2580214, study PRJEB22360) | human gut metagenome | biome: human gut; feature: human-associated habitat; material: faeces | place: Denmark | collected 2008/2010 | reverse complement strand
CAATTCATTCGTGAACATGCTGACGTTGTCAAGGAATCCCAGCGTAAGCGTGGCGAATCGGTCGAACTGGTCGACGAGGTGCTGCGCTCCGACGAGGTTCGCCGCTCCTCTCTGAAGGAATTCGAAGCTGCCCGCGCGCAGCAGAAGGAGATCGGCAAGAAGGTCGCCGCGGCCCCGGCCGACGAGAAGGCCAAGCTGATCGCCGAAACCAAGGAACTGTCCCAGAAGGTCTCCGAGTACAAGGCCGCCGCCGATGCCGCAGCCGAAGAGTACACGACCGCCATGTGGAAGCTGTCCAACATCGTCGAGCCGGAGGCTCCGGAAGGCGGCGAGGACGACTACGTGGTCGTCAAGAAGGTCGGCCAGATCCGCGATTTCGCGGCGGAAGGCTTCGAACCGAAGGATCATCTGACCCTCGGCCGTGGCGTTGCCGGCATCGATATGGAGCGCGGCGTGAAGGTCGGTGGCTCCCGTTTCTACTTCCTGCGCGGCCAGGTGGCACGCATGCAGATCGCCATGCTGACCATGGCCGTCGACCAGGCCGAGGAGCACGGTTTCACCTTGGCCATCACCCCGACGCTGGTGCGCCCGGAAGTGATGCGCGGCACCGGCTTCCTCAACTCTCATGCGGACGAGATCTACCGTCTGCGCGAGCCCGACGAGCAGTATCTGGTCGGTACCTCCGAGGTGGCGCTCGCCGGCATGCATGAGGATGAGATCCTCGATCTGTCCGACGGCCCGCTGCGCTACTGCGGTTGGAGCTCCTGCTATCGCCGTGAAGCCGGTGCCGCTGGCAAGGACACCTCCGGCATCATACGCGTGCACCAGTTCGACAAGGTCGAAATGTTCGTCTACACCAAGCAGGAAGACTCCTACAAAGAGCATGAACACCTGCTGGCCATGGAGCAGGAGATGCTCGGCAAGGTCGAGGTGCCGTACCGCATCATCGACACCGCCGCCGGCGACCTCGGCTCCTCCGCGGCCCGCAAGTTCGACTGTGAGGCCTGGGTGCCGACCCAAGGCCGCTACCGCGAGCTCACCTCCACCTCCAACTGCACCGAGTACCAGGCCCGTCGCCTGAATATCCGTGAGCGTATGGAGGACGGCAACACCCGTGCCGTCTCCACGCTGAACGGAACGCTTGCCACCACCCGCTGGCTGGTCGCCATTCTCGAGAATCACCAGCAGAAGGATGGCTCCATCGTCATTCCTAAGGCCATGCGTGCCTACATGGGTGGCAAGGAAGTCATTGAGCCGACCAAGTGGGAGGCCTGATTCGGTGATCGGCTGAATTCAGCCTGTTGCATTGGTCGATTCGGCTTGTGATTGCACTGCGAAAGCGGCGTCAGCGTAATGTTGGCGCCGCTTTTGTGGTTGTTGTCGTGTTTTTTGCTGGGCTGCTGTCGGCTGTTGTCGGACTGTTGTCGGACTGCTGTCGGACTGCTGTTGGCTGTTGTCAGGTTGCTGTTAGGTTGCCGTGCCTTTTTGCTGGGCTGCCGTTGGCCTCTTGTCGGACTGCCGTTGGCCTGCCGTGCCTCTTGTCGGACTGCCGTTGGCCTGCTATGCCTCTTGTGTTGGGTTACTGTTGGCCTACTGTGCCCTTGACTCCTTGCCTCTGGTCGTATTCCGGTCGTCGGATTTCCAATTTGCGTCGGTTTGGGGATGCTCGGGTTGGTTGGGTATTCCCGTACCTCCGCAATGGCGGTACTTTGCGTCGGTATGAGGATAGTCGGGTCTGTTGGGTATTCCCAAACCTTCGCAATTGGGCCACTTTGCGTCGGTATGAGGATAGTCGGGCGACATTTGGCGACTGATGACGATGATTTTACGTGTTGCGATGCGGATGATTTCCGAGTGCTGTGCTATATTGGCGTTTCGTGTGTTATGCACATTGGACAGATGTCTGAGCGGTCTAAAGAGACGGTCTTGAAAACCGTTGAAGGGCAACCTTCCGCGAGTTCGAATCTCGCTCTGTCCGCATCTAGGGTTCCGGGTAACAGTTTTGCCTGGAACCCTTTTTTATGCGAAAGCGTTGGGTTATAGGCCAAAATGCGTGTCTGAGGGAGTGAGCCATTCGGCGGCGTCCGGGTGCCGTGCGCTGATGTGGAATTCGTTTCAGTCGATGCCGTACCGGTTGGGGATATCGAATGTGCGATGGCCCAATCAAGTGGATAAGCGTATATGTCCGTGCGAGAGGTCGCATGGCCATATACGACAAGGGATGCGTGGGCTGGTTGGATGAACCGCGTCCCGATTGCCGGGCCAAGGAAAATCGAATTCGAAAATCGGAGATGCGGGACCGAATCGCCTCCGGTTTCCTGGATGCGGGAAGCGGATGATTCGCGGAAAATCTTCCGCGCCTGTACCCAACCTGTATAAACCTGTGCTATCCTGTACATAGTTGTTTAATGACGACGACAACAAAATTATCCCAACGTATCGGGAGTGTGCAATGACGGCATATACGAGAACGGAATATCTGGGAAACGCGCTGGCCGCGCAAATCAAGGACGGAACGCTCAAGCCGGGCGAGAAGATCATGTCTGAAGCCCAGCTGGCCGAAGAATATCAGGTCTCCCGCGGAACCGTGCGCAGGGCTTTGGAAATGCTGAAAAGAGCCAATCTCATCGAAACCAGAATGGGATCCGGCAGCTACGTGGCGTTTCATGGCGGCAATATGAACGGTTCCGACGGATGGACGTCGGCATCATTGCGTTCCGGCGTGCCGACCACGACCGAACTGCTGTCGGTCTCGCTGGTGGAACGTCCGGAAATGCTCGACGACGAGAGCGGGTGCGGGATGTTCTACGAAATCGTGCGCAGAAGACTGTTCCGGTCGGTGCCGGTGTCGTACGAGACGTCCTATCTGCCGGCGGTCGAATCGTTGCGTAACGTCATCGAACATGCGGAAGGATTGGTCAACGGTTCCGTGTCGCAGACCATGAAACAAGCGGGATTGATCGCTTCCTCCGGATACATGGACGTTTCCGCGGATCGTCTGGGCTCGGTCGCCGAAGCGCTTGGAAAGACCGAAAACTCGGTATTCCTGCTTTCCGAAAGGCACAACTTCAACGAGGACGGCGAACTGGTCGAATACGTGCGCTCGTTCCTCGATCCAAGCCACTTCACACTGCATGTCGCCACGAGAGGAGAACGATGATGACGGAAGAACGATTGCTGGACCGCGCCCGCGGTGCGATGGTTGGCCTTGCGGTGGGGGACGCGCTCGGAATGCCGACGCAGAGCATGTCATTCGAACAGATTACGCAATATTACGGCGGTCCGATCGACTCGTTGCGTGACGCGGTCGCGCAACAGCCGATCGCACCGAACATGAAGGCCGGTGCGATCACGGACGATACCGAACAGGCATTCGTGCTGGCCGAACGACTGATCGCCGACGATGGCCAGATTGACAACGACGCCTACGCCAAAGATTTGCTGTGCTGGGAAGCGAAAATGAAGGCGAAGGGATCGCTGGATCTGCTCGGGCCTTCCACAAAAGCTGCTCTGCAAGCACTGACGGATGGCGTGGATCCGGAGGAAACCGGCAAATTCGGCACTACGAACGGCGGTGCGATGCGTGCCACTCCGGTCGGCATCGTGTTCCGTCCTGGAAAGGCGCTCGCTGATGCGGCATGGCAATCCTGCGTGGCGACGCACAACACGGTGCAGGGCATCGAAGCCACCACCTTGGTTGCCGCGGCCGTAAGCTACGCGATTGAGGGTGACGGGGATTTTCTGCGCAAGGCATTGGATTTCGTGAAGTCCATGCCGCAGCGGGGCAACTGGTCGGCGAAGGCGTCGGTGAGCGCGCGTGTTCAATGGTTCATGGACTGGAGTGAAGGGGAGGGAAGATCGTTCTCCGATGAGGAATTCGCCCAGGTGCTGCGCAGTGATTGCGGAACCAGCGTGGAATCCAACGAATCCGTGACGGCCGCCTTCAGCGTCGCGAGCCGATTCTTCGACGATCCTACAAAAGCATTGTGTTTTGCGGCTTCCTTGGGTGGCGATACCGACACCATCGCGGCCATGACCGGCGCGATGTTGGGTGCGTGGCATGGGCCGAACGGTTTCGATGAGGACATCGCGAATCAGGTGGTGCGTCAGATGAAGGACGACAACCAGCTTGACGTGGATCGAACCGTGGCCGAGCTGTGCGGAATGCGTCGGGACTGATTGCGGGTGATCGTATGGAACAGCAACGTGAAGGCAAGGTCATTTCGCTCGGCCAGGTAATAGTCGATTTGACCATGAAGGTACCTCAGGTGCCGCAGGCCGGGCAGGATGTGTTCGCCGACGATGTCGAAACTGCCGTCGGGGCGAGCTTCAACATGCTGCATGCGGTGCGGCAAATGGGAATCGAAGCCGATCATGCCGGCGTTCTCGGGAGTGGTCCGTGGGCGGATATGATTCGAAAGGCGTTCGCCGCGGATGGCGTGCGTCATATTGGCAAATGCGACGCGAATCGCGATTCCGGATTTTGCGTGGCGTTGACGGACGATGACGCCGAACGTACGTTCATTTCGACGAGGGGTGCGGAAGCGTTCGGCGACGTCGATGCGTTCTCCGATATCCGTCCGAACGATGGCGACGTGGTGCACATCAGCGGCTACACACTGGCTCACAAGACCGGTTCGGCTTTGCTGAAATTCCTTGAGAGGACCGCGGAAAACCGCCGTTTTACGGCTTTGTTCGACCCTTCTCCGGTGATCGGGCAGATCGATGACGATGTTTTCGGAACGTTGGTGGAATATCGCCCGATATGGTCGTGCAACGAACGTGAGTCGATGCTTATGGCGCAGCGTCTCGGTTTGACGGTTCCTGATGGCGATTTCCGCACTTTGGCCGCGATGATGACCGACGCTTTGCGTTCGACATTGGTTATGCGTGTCGGCGGCGATGGTGCTTGGCTGGCCGAATCCGGGCGTGAGCCTGAGTTGATTGCAGGATATCCGGTTCGTGCGGTCGACACCAATGGTGCCGGCGATTGCCATGCGGGCGTGTTGTGCGCCGAATTGAGCAGGGGAGTCGTGCTCAGGGACGCGATTCATTTCGCCAATGTGGCCGCGGCCGTCGCCGTGACGAGACGAGGTCCGGCGACTTGCCCTACGCGGAAGGAGGTCGAACAGCTTCTTTCCGTATGATTTCCTACGGAACATAGTTTTAGTCTTAATGACTATAAGTTGAGTTATGATGTGCACGCCGCGATTGAGGGATCGGAAAAACAGCGCGGCCGTGCACTGAAACCAGTGCAATGAAGCAAGGGAGAACTTATATGAGCAAGGAAAAGAATGCTCTGAGCGTTGAGGAACAGGGCATAGACACCATTTCCGAAAGCGAACGCAAAGGTACGCCGTCAAGTCTGTTCTGGCCGTGGTTCGCGGCGAACATCTCCATGTTCGCTATGTCGTATGGCGCATGGGCCCTGGGATTCGGCATTTCCTTCTGGCAGGCGACGGTCATGACCATCATCGGCGTGGTCGTCTCGTTCCTGCTTGTGGGAATCATCTCGATCGCAGGCAAGCGAGGCAATGCGCCGACCATGGTGCTCACCCGCGCCACCTTCGGCGTCGAAGGTGCGAAGGTTCCGGCCGCGTTGAGCTGGATCGCCACGCTGGGCTGGGAGATCTCGCTGACCACCACCGCGGTGCTCGCCATGTCGTCCACCATCGAAAAGCTTGGATTGGGATCGGGCGCCGCACCCAAGATCATCTCCACTTTCATCGTGGTCGGACTGGTGGTCGTGGCCGGTATCTTCGGATACGACCTGATCATGCGCTGCCAGCAGGTCATCACCGTCGTGACCGGTGTGATCACGGTCGGCTTCTTCATCCTCGGATTCGGCCATATCGATTTCTCCGCCATCGGCCAGATCCAGTCCGGCAGCCTGCCGGCCATGCTCGGATGCTGCTTCTTCGTCATGACGGGCTTCGGTCTGGGCTGGGTGAACATCGCAGCCGACTATTCCCGCTATCTGCCGCGTAAGTCGTCGAACGGCGGCATCGTGTTCTGGACCACGTTCGGCGCGTCGATCGCCAACGTGTTCCTCATCTTCTACGGTCTGCTGCTGGCCGCGTCCAACGCCGACCTCGCGGAAAACGTGGGCAACGACCCGATCGGCGCGATCGCGTCCATCCTGCCGACTTGGTATCTCATTCCATACACCCTCGTGGCGGTGCTCGGCCTCATGTCTGGCGCCATCATGGACAACTATTCCAACGGTCTGGCCCTGCTGAGCTTCGGCGTGAAGCTTCCGCGCACTATCGCGGCCGCACTCACCGCGGCGCTCACCGTGCTCGGCGTGGTCTACGTCACCTTCTTCTCCGACACGTTCATCGGCCCGTTCCAAGGATTCCTCACCACGCTTGGCGTGCCGATGGCCGTATGGGCCGGCATGTTCGTGGCCGACGTGATCATGCGCAAGAAGGATTACAGCACCGCCGACCTGTACGATCCGAACGGCCGTTACGGCACGTGGAACGTCAAGTCGTTCGTGATCCTCGCCGTGGGTACGCTGCTCGGCTGGGGACTCGTGGTCAACACCGCGGCCACCTGGCTCACCTGGCAGGGATATCTGCTCGGTCTGATCGGAGGCAAGGACGGCAGCTGGGCATCCGCCAATCTTGGCGTGATCGTGGCTCTGATCGTCGGTTTGGCGGGCGCACTCATCTTCCAGCGTGCCGACATCGCCAAGCAGGAGGCCGATCTGCCGAACAGCGAAGTCGCAGCCGAATAAATACGTGCCCTGCACGTGATCCGGCGGAAATTCAAGGAGGACTCCGCTGGAGATCTTACGAAAATCATGGAAAGGAACGATGATGATTGCCGAAGATGAATGGCTGGTCGTGATCGACCGTCAGAAAGTGTTCGCACAGAGCGAGTGGTCCACCTGGGCCTGCGCGGACGGCACCTATTACAACACCGACGAATCGTTCAAGCGATTGGCGAAGGCGTTCGGCGACCGCGTGGTCTACACGCGTTACGTCGCGCCGGAACCGCCGAAGGACGCGTGGGTCGAATACTTCAAGGACTGGCCGCAGTTCCTGGTGGCCAACGACGACCCGATGTACGACTTCACGGATGAGACCGCGGTTCTTGCCGAAGGCCACCCTGTGGTCAACCGCGATACGTTCGGCAAATGGGGTGCGGAGCTTGTCGAGGCGATTCAAGGCGCGAAGAAGATCGTGGTGTGCGGCGTGGCCACGGATTGCTGCGTGCTCACCACCGTGCTGGCGGCCGCGGACAGCGGTGTGGCGGTGCGCGTGCCCGCCGACGCCTGCGCCGGAAGCACTCCGGAGAACCAGGAACTGGCGCTGAATACGATGCGTCTGTTCGAGCCGCTGGTCACGGTCACCGACACGGACACAATTCTGAACTAGTCGGAATCGGCCGGAATTTTCAAAGCCATCTATCCGCTGTTTTAAAGGCGGCATGCGATTCGCCTGCCACGCCTACAGCGGATGGGTGGCTTTTTTCATTACGACGCACCTTTGCATCGCACCACAGGTATTTCGTAAGCATCAATACCCCCGTTGCTTTATAAGACGTTGAGAATCACTTCGATATTGGGCGCAACGGTAACGTGCCATTAATGTTCAGCTGGGTTTTCTTTACTGCCGCGTAACAGTGAAGTGGTGAGTGCCGAGTGATGTTTCGGCACAATGCTTGGTAACGCAGATCAAGCGATTCTGCAGCGATTCTGCGAAAGGCTTTGTTCTGACGATTGTTTTCGAAACAGTGGATCGAGGTTGCCATGGTACAGAAAATCTCCAGTTTGCTCGATGAGCCGACGCAGTCCGTCAGCCTCGATACGTTCAGTGGGCTGACCAAAGGATGTCCGGCTCCGTTCTGGCTGTTCCAAGGCGTTTGCGCGGCCTGGGGCATCGACCATTCCCGGGCCCAGCTCAATCTCATCACCGTTTCCGAAAACGCGACGTTCCTTCTGCTGCTCGACGGGGAACCGCAAGGCGTGGTCCGCGTCTCCCAGCCCGGCTATGTGGGCGGTCCGGAAGCCGTCGCGTCGGAAATCAGCTGGCTCAACGCATTGCACGACATCGGCGGCATCAGCCTGATCAATCCGGTCCCGACCGTACGTGGCACGTTCGTCACCAAAATCAACGATCTCAACGGCGTCGGATGGATGGTGATATCAACAAAATACGTGGAAGGCACCGTGCTGGAGGATCTCGACAATCCGGCCCCCTACTACGAAACCATCGGACGGTGGGCCGCCAAATTCCACGAACAATCCCGCACTTGGAGCAAGCCGTACGGATTCACCCGCTTCAACTGGGATCTGTCGAACATGGTCGGTCCGGCGCCGCGCTGGGGGCGTTGGGAAAGCGCGAATCTCACCGACGACGAGAAATCGCTGTGCGAAACCGCCCTGTGGAAGGCCATGGACGTGGTGATGAAAGTGCCCCGCACCAACGAGACCTGGGGATTGATCCACGCCGATCTGCGCCCGTCGAACGTGATCCGCGGCAACAACGGCAGCCTGACCGTCATCGACTTCGATGACGCGGGCTACAGCTGGTACCTCTACGACTACGCGTCCTCGCTGAGCTTCATCGAACACACTGACTACGCGCCCGACCTCGCCAAGGCATGGGTGAAGGGCTACCAGACGGTTGCGGGGGAGTTCAACGACGACGAGCTGCATGTCATGTCGGCGTTGTCGATGATCCGCCGCATGCAGATGCTCGGCTGGACCACAAGCCACCGTGAGGACGCCCTGCCGGACGGATTGGCGGCCGAACAGGCCCCGGGCAGCGTGACGTGCGCCAAGCGGTATCTCGACGATCCGCTGTGGCTGCTGCACTGAACGCTTGAACAGGAATTTGATAACTGAATAATCAACCGAACCCAACAATCACCAACCAATAAGGAAGTCAATGGCACAACTCGCCGAACAGTAAGAGAGGAAGGCGATCGCAATGACGGCATCAACAATTTCAGGAAGCTCCATAGGCGCCGTGACCTATGTGGAAACCGACAAGGACTACTTCGAAAAGCGGCAGCTCAAACGAACCGCGGGCGCGTTCGGTCTATGGGCCATCGGCATCGCGGCGGTCGTCTCCGGAGATTTCTCCGGATGGAACGGCGGCATAGCGCAGGCCGGCTGGGGAGGCATGCTCGTGGCCGCACTCGTGGTGTACCTCATGTACGTGCTCATGCTCAACTCCATCAGCGAAATGGCGTCCGCCATGCCGCACACCGGCGGCGCATACTCCTTCGCACGGGCGGCCATGGGCCCGTGGGGCGGCTTTTTCACCGGACTCGCGGAAACCGTGGAATACGTGATGACCGCGGCCACCATCGTCTACTTCTCCTCCGCATACGCCGACGCGATCCTTTCCGACCTGACCGGCTACTCGCTCGACGACCACGGACTGCGCTGGATCTGGTGGCTCGGTCTGTACGTCATTTTCGTGGTGGTCAACTGGCTCGGCGCCGAAACCTCGTTCCGTTTCGCCCAAGTCGTGTCGATCGCGGCGCTCACCATCGTGGCATTGTTCGGCATCGGCGCGTTCATCACAGGCAAGGCCGACTTCTCCACACTGCTCAACATCACCCCGACGAACGGCAATTCCGCATTCCTGCCGTTCGGTCCGGGCGCCATCTTCTACGCCATGCCATTCGCCATGTGGCTGTTCCTCGGCATCGAACAGCTGCCGTTGGCCGCCGAAGAGGTGCGCGAGCCGGAGAAGAACATTCCGAAGTCCTCCCGCCTGTGCATCTTCACGCTGGGCTTGTCCGCGCTGATCATCGTGTTCCTCAACCCCGCAGTGGTCGGATCCGAGGCGCTCGCGGGGCTCCGATGAGCCGCTGCTTGACGGGTATCGTGCGATTCTGCCCGGCAATCTCGCCGCGGTGCTTTCCGCCTTTGCCCTCATCGGCCTGCTCGCATCCATCCAGGGCATCATGTTCGCTTATGGCCGCAACCTGTATTCGCTGTCCCGCGCGGGCTACTATCCGGCGTTCCTGTCGCTGACCGGCAAGAAGAAGACGCCGTACTGGGGTCTGATCGTCGGCGCCATCATCGGTTTCGCAGCGCTGTTCATCATCGCGTACGGCGGTTCCGGCGCCGGCTCGGTGGTGCTCAACATCGCGGTGTGGGGCGCGGTGCTGGCCTACCTGCTGCAGATGGTCTCCTATGTGCTGCTCAAGAAGAACATGCCCGACATCAAAAGGCCGTTCACCAGCCGTTTCGGCGTGCCGGGTGCGGTGATCGCGGGTCTGCTGGCGCTCTGCATCTTCGTGGCGGTGCTGCTCAACCCCGACTATCGTCTGGCCGTCTACACCATGGTGGCCATCTACATCCTCGCCACCATCTTCTTCGCGGTCTACGGCCGCAAGCATCTGGTGCTCTCCCCGGAAGAGGAGTTCGCGGCATCCGGAGGCAAAGCCGAATATGAGACCGAGGACTGAACGGCAACACCTCATCGGATAACGGCATGCATCGCGTGGAATTCATCAATGAGGGCATGCCGTTTTCCATGGAGTCGAATCTCGGCAAAAGGTCAACCAAATACGCAAAAAATGGCGGAAATGGTTTGTTTCCGTACTGTATCAGTCCCTCAACAAAGCTGCGTTACCGTTTGGGTAATGCCAAGGAGAGCCAACGAAAGAAGGAATCATGGCCACTCGATCAACCATCATGGACACCAACAGCTTCCGTCCGGAGATGGCGGATGCACTCGATCCGGCAACGCGCAAGCTCACCGAGGAACGCGACGTACTCGGACCGGCTTACCGCCTGTTCTATCGCAATCCGGTGCATCTGGTGAAAGGCGTCGGGTCTCATCTGTGGGATGCCGACGGCGAGGAATACCTCGACGTGTACAACAATGTGGCATCCGTGGGCCACTGCCATCCGCGCGTGGTCGAGGCGCTGTCCAAGCAAGCCTCAATGCTCAACACCCACACCCGCTACCTGCACGAGAACATCCTGCATTATGCGGAAGATATCCTTTCCACCATGCCCGACGAGCTTGACCGCATCATGTTCCAGTGCACCGGCTCCGAAGCCAACGATCTGGCCATACGAGTGGCTCAGACCTACACCGGCGGCGAAGGCGTGATCGTGACGCACGAGGCCTACCATGGCAACTCCGCCCTGACTTCCAAGCTGTCACCGGCACTCGGTACCGCACAGACCCTAGGCCTCACAATGCGCATGATTCCCACCCCCGACACCTACCGTCTCGAAATCGACGGGAAAGCGGCCTCCGAATGCACCGCCGAGGAATTCGGCAACTGGATGGCGGGTGAGGTACGCAAGGCCGTGGCCGATATGGAACGTCATGGCATCAAGTTCGCGGCACTGCTCGCGGACTCCATCTTCTCGTCCGACGGTGTGTATCCGGATCCGGTCGATTACCTGAAGCCGGTCATCGATACCGTGCACGAGCTTGGCGGCGTGTGGATTGCCGACGAGGTGCAGCCCGGCTTCACCCGTACCGGCGACGCCTTCTGGGGCTTCGGGCGCCAGGGCATCGTGCCGGATCTGGTCACCTCCGGCAAGCCGATGGCCAACGGTCTACCGACTTCGCTGATGGCGGTCCGGCACGAAGTGCTCGAACCGTTCGCCGGGTCCATCCCGTATTTCAACACCTTCGGTGGCAATCCGGTATGCATGGCCGCGGCCCAGGCCGTGCTTGACGTGATGCGTGACGAAGACACCATGGGCAATGCCAAGAAGGTGGGCAAGGTATTCAAGGATGCCGTCGCCTCGCTCATGCCGTCTCATCCGTGCATCGGCGACGTGCGCGGCGCCGGTCTGTACATCGGCTGCGAAATCGTCAAGCCGGGTACCAAGGAGCCAGATCAGAAAGCGGCGCTCGATATTCTTGAAACCCTACGTGACAATCACATCCTCACATCGGTGTGTGGCCGATATGGCAATATTCTCAAGCTGCGTCCGCCACTGGTGTTCAGCGAGTCCGACGTGGACTGGTTCATGGATGGATTCACCAAGACACTCGAAACATTGAAACTGTAAAACGAAAGGAAATGCAGCAGGGAGGGCACGGATATGGAAGATCGCATCGACGCAGGCCAAGGAAGGCTGGCGACGAGTGAGCTGGTCTACCGTATCCGTGCCCTTATCCGTGACCGGGAACTGCAGCCGGGGGAGAGACTCGGTTCGGAACGGGCGCTCGCACAATCACTCGGCATCAGCCGTTCCGACCTGCGTATGGCGCTGGCGGTATTGGAAGCCTCCCATGAAGTCATCCGCAAGATCGGCCGCGCAGGTGGCATCGTCGTGTCCGACGGTCGGCTGGAACGTAACATCAATACCGTTGAATCGTTGCCGACCATTGCAAGACGGCAAGGCATGCGGGTCTCGTCGAAGGTGTTGCAGGCCGTGATCGCCCCGGCTTCGCCTTCCGACATACGGTTGCTGAAACTGCCCGGCGAGCATCCGATGGTCTACGACATCACCCGTCTGCGCTATATCGAAGACCAGCCGCTGTCTTTGGAACGTTCGCACCTGCCCGCATATCTGTTGCCGATGTTCCTGACGCGCGATCTGACCACGCCGTTCTACACGATGTTCGAGCGTGACTACGACGTTCGCCCGTATAGCGTGGACGAGACGCTGGAATCGGTGGTCGGCGACGCTCAGGAGAACGAGTTGCTCGAAATCGAGCCGGAGACGCCGCTGATGCGCATCCATAGAATCGCGTTCACCGCCGAAGGAACGCCGTTCGAGCGGGCCATCGACGTATACGTCGCGGATCGTATGCGCTTCACCATGCATCATTCCGGTTACGTGCGGCTTTCTGCCACGCATGGGTCGGCAAAATGACTGAAATGGGTTGATTGCCCGGCTGGGTTCGATGCAATCCAACTGATTCCGGTTAAAATCAGCTGATTCCAACGGAAATGATCGATTCACAACGAATACTGCCGTATCTGCACCGGTAAGTGGTCCATTCCCGTAAAAACTGTCTTATCTATGATGTTCAGTGATGGATTTCGACCGGTTTCTGTGGGAATCAGGTGGTTTTTGCGGGAATGGACCACTTATCGGCGGGAATCAGGTGGGAATCAGGCAGGGCGTCGGAAACGGGACGATCGGATCAGACGATGCGACGATCGGCGGCCCAACGGGTGAGCTCGGTACGATTCGACAGCTGCAGCTTGCGCAGCACGGAGCTGACATGCGTCTCCACGGTTTTGATGGAGATGAACAGCTCGGCCGCCACTTCCTTGTAGGTGTAGCCGCGTGCAATCAGGCGCATGACCTCCTGTTCGCGATTTGACAGACGGTCCAGCTCATCGTCGTGAATCGGGCCGTTCGCACCACCGGCCGCCATGCCGCCGGAAGGCGCACTCTGAAAGGCGGAAAGCACGAATCCCGCCAGCTTAGGCGAAAACACGGCATACCCTTCGTGCACCTGTTTGATGGATGAGATCAAGTCGTCGCCGGAAATCGTCTTGGTCACGTAGCCTTGCGCTCCTGCGCGGATCACGGAACCGACGTCTTGCGGCGAATCCGATACCGACAGCGCCAGAAACACGGTGTTGGGGGAGTAGGCCCGTGACCGGGTGAGAATTTCCGCGCCGCCACCGCCTTCGCCGCCCGGCACGTGCACGTCAAGCAGTACCACGTCCGGCTTGGTCTGTGCGATCATCGCCACTGACCCCTCGACATCCGGCGCCTGCCCGACGATGTTGAAGTGCGGTTGTAATGTGGCGATCACGCCCGCGCGGAACATCTCATGATCGTCGACCACGGCGATGCGGATCGGCTGCTCCTGCTCGTTCATTGCTGCTCCTTGATTTGGCTTGCGTCGGGTTCGCCGGCTTTGGATTGCCTGGCGACGATCGGCATATGCATGCGTACCTCCGTGCCCCATTTCGGTCGCGACACAATCTCCACTGTACCGCCACGCCGTTTGATACGTCCGATGATCGACTCGCGGATGCCCAGACGATTCGCGGGAATCGTAGCGATGTCAAAGCCTTCGCCGTGGTCACGTACGAACACTTCGACCATGTCATCACCCGCTTCGCAATACACGGAAATCGGTTCTCCGCCGTGGGTCACGGCGTTGATGAGCGCTTGCTGCGTGGCGTCGAGCAGCGCGTCGGTCTGCGCGCTCGGCTGTGCATCGCCTACCGTCACCACCTCGATCGGCTTGCCATGCGTATCCTCCACTTGCGCCGCGATCTCCTTCAAGCCGGCGTTGACGGAACGATCTGACGTAGTGCGTTCCTGATACAGCCATTCACGCAGCTCACGCTCCTGCGAACGGGCCAACGAGAAGACGGTCTGCTGGTCGTCGGCATGCAGTTGGATCAACGCCAACGTCTGCAATACGCCATCATGCAGATGAGCCGTCATGTCGGCGCGTTCCTCCTCACGTTCCTTCAACGCGCGTTCGGTGCCGAGGTCGCGAATCAACGCGACGATCCATGGTACGATCGCCAGCATCCCGCCGACCAGCAGTGCCAGACCCGCGATGATGAATGTCCATGTCGGATGGCTTGAACCGGGCAGGTAGCGCACCTGGCCGAAGATATAGACCACATAGCCGATGAAAATCAGTGCGATGCCGCCAAGCATCGTCCACAATTGACCTTCTTCCGCGTTGTAGCGCAGCCAGGATACGCCGATGCCGATGGCTCCGAACAGTAGCGGAAGAATGAGCATACGGTCGATGCCGCTGAGCAGCATTGCGCAACTGACGGCGAGCAGCATCAGGCCGGTCAATGCGATCAACGCGGGTTTCGGTGCGTTTTTCAGCAGATGTTCCAGGCTTTCCCCGGAGGATCGCGTGTGCTCGACATCGTCGACATCGTCGGTTTGCATGCCGTCGAATTGCGATTCGTCCGTCATCGTGCGCGTCGTATGCCGCGCGATGCCTGCGTATGGCGCGTTGCCATGGGAGAGGGGTGACCGGCTGATTGGCTGCTGTTCGGCCAGCCAGTATGCCTGCTGCACGGGGTCGCCCAATGGAACGGTCAGCCATAGGAAGACGTAGGCGATGACGCCTGAACCGAACGCAAACGTCGAGGCGATGGCGATCAGACGAATCAGCCCGACCGACACGCCGAGATGCATGCTGATGCCTTTGCAGACGCCCGCGAACCAGCGTCCATACTGCGGGCGCATCAATGGCAGGCGGGCGGGTCTGATCGGCGCGGACTCGTGCGGATCGCGATTGGCTAGGCAGTAGCGGGCATACACCGAACTGGCGTAGTCATACTCGTATTGCGTATATCGCGGTGCTCCATAGGACTTCATGGTTCCATTGTGCCGTGTGGGGGACGCCGAATCGGGGCTTTCATCTCGTGTTCAGGGCAGATTCAGGGTGTTCCCCGATAAGTATGGCAGTCGCGGGTTGGTGTAATGGAACCATGAGCAATGTACACCATGATCCGCGAAGCAACCAGTGGAACGCACCGCAGCGGCCTGCAGGCCAGCCGCAACCCTCCTCGTCCAACCGGTTCTTCGCATGGATTCGAAAAAGTCAGCTGAAGCGAGGGCGCGACCGTTGGGTCGGCGGTGTCTGCGATGGGCTTGCCCGTCGTCTTGGTTGGAATGTGGCGTTGGTGCGTGCGCTGGTGATTCTCACCTCGCTGTTCTTCGGATGCGGCGCCGCCTTCTACGGCATGGCCTGGTTCCTGCTGCCGGACGAGACCGACGACCGTATCCTGTGCGAGGAACTGATCGCAGGCCACTGGGATTGGAGCTGTATCGGCGTGTTCGTGTGCATGGCGATCGCCATCTGCCTGCCCGGGGCGGGCTGGGTGGCCTTTGCGGTGGCGGCACTCATATTGTGGCTGATAGTAAATCGGCAGACCTATGCGCCGGCTTGGCAGCAGCAGGCGCAGTATGGTCCGGTACCGCACAATCCTTACGTTCTCGGCGCGCAGGGTGCCGCCGGGCCGATGCCACCGCAGGCCCCACCGTTCGTGGCGACAATGGACGGACCGAAGCCGGTTTCGCCGTGGTATCAACGTGGCATGCCGCAACAGCAGGGAGTCCCGCCGTACGATTCCGTCTATCGGCAGGGGCCTGCGGGCGGTACGGGTGACGTCCCGCCGCAAGCCCATGTGTCGCAGCAGCCGATGAACGGTCCGGCCGCGTTCGCCACGGCCAACGTGCCGCCGACTTTCACCGCGCCAGCCGCCCCGATCGAACCGCAGCCGCGATACGGGCGCAGGAAGCCGGCCGGGCCCTTCCTGGTGCTTATGACCTTCGGTCTCGCACTGCTCGCGGTCGCCGGACTGTACTGGTATGACACGTTCGACGGTTCCAAGACCAGTCAGAACATCATTGCGGACAAGCTGCAGGTGACGACGCTGGTTGCCGGTGGATTCTGCCTGCTGATGGGCGTGATCATCATCATCCTTGGAAGCATGGGCCGGCGTGCCGGCGGCCTGCATCCGCTGACGTGGCTCGCCGCGACCATGGCCGTCATCATGGTGATATGCACCGGAACCTATTCCATCTGCTGGTACAGGTTCAAGCAGAACGACACCTACCAGACCGTCGCGCTTGCAGGTACCAAGGTGATGGGCTCGTCCGCCGCGCAGATGAAGCGATACGGCAACGGCATCGCCGTCGTCGGCAACGACTATGACAGCGACATACTGCACATCGACCTGAGCCAGTATGGCAAGAACAATGGCTCGCACAAGGTCAGGCTCAACGACGGCACCATGGGCGACAGCACCTGCCCGACGGGAACGATCAATATGACCGTATCGAGTGCCCAAGTGGTGGTGACCATTCCCGATGGATGCTGGTGGACCCTCGGCGGGTACGAGGACGAGGATTACGACGAGTACTCCGTTCTGGATCACATCGGAGGGCCGTCCGAAATCAACATGATGGATGCCGGCGGCGCCATCGACGGTACGCTCTCGTTCGGTTCGGACTATCGGTCCGACGCCATGGCGGGGCAGCGGGCCTTTGATACGACGGACCGCGACACAGGTTGCCGGTTCATGCATCCGGACGATTCCACGGATTCGGACGATACGGATGATTCGGATGATTCCGCCGATGCCACGAGCGGTCAACGGTTCGACTCCCCATTCAAGGACGCCGATACCGACAAAGCCCTGAACAAGGTCTACACCCAGCATTGGTACTGGCCATGCCTGGCCGAGGAAAGCAAAGCCCCGAAACCGGATCTGACAATCAACCCGCATGTGACCATCGGCGGCAGCGTCACCGTACAGTACGCTTCGCAGAACACGCTGCCGACCTTCAATGGAAAAGAGACGAAATGACCGACGATGATACCCGTGTAATGCCGGTGAACGACACGGCACCGGAAGATGAGCCGACTACGGTATTGCCGACCGACGCGCAGACGACCACGATGCCGACCATGGAAGACACGCCGGATTCGGCGGCGACCGTGCCGACGTTCGAACAGCCGATGGAACCTGCCGGCCATCCCATGGGACAGACCGCAATGCCGGTGAGCATCACCAAATCGAACGGCGATCTGGTGATTCGCCCCTCAGGTCCGTCAGGCGCGACCATCGCCCTGGGCGTGTGCATCGCGCTGATCGGTGTGGTGACGGTGATATGGGGCTTGCAATCCCCGATGAATCTATGGGGAGTCGATCCGCAACTGTTCGTCGTCGGCACCATCGGCGGGCTGGGCCTGATACTGATCGCCGTCGCGTTCGCATGGGCGATCGTCAAACTGGTGCAGGAAGCCAAGGCCGAACGTAAGGCCTCCGAGTCCGCCGATGGCGCGGCCGACCCTCACGACAGTCGAGCATGATGCGGCAGTCAGCCGAATAATCCCCAGAATGCCAGCAGCGCCAACGACAGCGCGGCCGACAGCATCACACACGTGGCCACCGCGACATGGCCGAATCCGACACCTGCTTTTCCATGATCGTTTCGGATTCCCGCCATATTGCGGTGGCCATCATGCGTATCCTCATGCGTATCCGCGAGATGCGCGTGCAACGGCCAAGCCGATTCCTGACGGCGGCGCGCACGAATCGCGAACACGCATTCGATCAGCAGCCATGCGAAGGCAATCAGACTTACGATGGCGCCGATCACTATGTACTGCCAGTATCTGGCAAGCAACGTCGAATCATTGGTGAGCGTGATGGCATCCCGCACCACGGCAAACAGGTAGGCGAGGAATATGCCGGTCATGCCAGCGGCGAGTATGGTGTTGACAGCCAACGCCATGCGCAGCGGACCGGCGAAACGACGGGAATCCTGCGGGCTGCGGGACATGCCGACGATCAGCAGTATCAGCGCACCGACAATCGCAGCCAACGCGAGCAACAGGCATGATGCGATGCCGCCGACGAGCACGTCCAATGTCTTGATCAGTGCGGGCTTGGTGCTGAGCGGTGCGGCAATCCGCTGATTGGGCTGCGCGCCGGCGATCATCGGCGTGGCCCAGCCGTCGGCCGTCGTGCCGGCTGCGACGGCGTTGATCCAATCCTCCAGATCATGCGTGTAATGCTCCTCCAACGGCAGCCCCGGCACGGTTGCGTTCGAACCGGTGCGCATCTGATGATTCGCATCGAAATAACGCAGCGTCACGTTATCGTTGCCGGCTTCGTTCGCAGCCTGTATGAGCAATCTCGCACCTTGCTCGATTGGCATGGCACTGTCTCGCACGCCATAGTTGATGAGCAGTGGCATGGTCAGCGACGTGCGGTATTGAGCGGCATCGAAATCCGCGTATTCCAGGCCGATGGATTTGAGGCTCAGACTGGTGAGTCTTGGAATGATCCCCTTGACGGCATCCGGTGCGCCCACGGTGGTCAGATAGCTGGTGGCGGCGAGCGTCATCTGCTGCCGGCCCGATACCACCGGGGAAGAGGTGAGAATCGCGAATGCGATGTCCTGATGTTCCTGGGTGAGCACGGTGGCGATCCATGTGCCTTCCGACTCCGCATACAGTCCGGTTTTCGCCGGATCGACGCCAGGCCATTGCCTGAGCGTCTCCAATGATCGCGCATAGTCGTGCGCACTGGACACATAGTCGCGATGCAACGCCGAATAGTTGTCAAGACGTTTGTCGGGCACCAGGGTGGTGATGCCGGCGGAAGCCATGGCATTGGCGATATCGCCATATGCCTCGGCGGATTTGCCGGTGCCGGAACCATGCATGAGCAGGCATGCCGGATGGCCGTCGGGAGCGCCGATCGGCTCGCGGACGATGGCGTTTACCGTCACGTTGGCCGCAAGCGGCACCGTGATGTGCGTTTCCTTGGTCTGATAGGTGCCTTCCTGCGGGGTGTGCAGGTCAGTCGCGCGAATCGCGGTATCGGCGGATTCGACCGCGATGTGGTCGGTGAACGGCTCGACCCGCCATTGCGGGGTCATATCCCTGCCCAGAGCGCCCAACAGTACGAACAGTACGACGGATGCCATCGCGGTGGCCGCCACGGTAACGCCGATCCTTTTCAACAAAGCATGCACGTTAGGTCACTTTAGGTCATATTTCTTGATGAGGAAACCCTCGGTGCCGGGGCGGATGGGCCCGCCCTACAACGACCAGCTCTCGGCCCGGCAGCGAGCCTCGTAGAATTCGCGATACATGCCGGGCTCCGCAATCAGCTGGTCGTGGGTGCCACGCTGCAGCATGCCGCCGTCGCGTCCCATGACGATGATCGTGTCCGCATTGCGAATCGTCTCCAGCTTGTGCGCGATGACGATCACCGTCGACGTGGCATGCAACTGCGCCATGCACTCGTTGATATGAGCCTCATTCTCCACGTCCAACGCACTGGTCGCCTCGTCGAACAGTACGATCGGCGCCTGCTTGAGCACGGCGCGCGCAATGGATACGCGTTGGCGCTCGCCGCCGGACAAGGATTTGCCGCCTTCGCCGACGTTCGTCTGCCAGCCGTCGGGCAGGCGTTGCGCGATTTCGCTGACACCCGCCAACTCGGCCGCGCGCATGACCTCATCATCCGACGCTTCCGGCCTGCCAAGGCGGATATTGTCAATCAGCGTGCCATGGAACAGGTACACGTCCTGGAACACCATCGACAGCTGCGCCACGACATCCGACGCACGTTGATCGCGCACGTCGAGTCCGCCCACGCGCACCGTGCCGGCGTCCACGTCATAGAAACGGGCGATCAGCTTCGCCATGGTCGTCTTGCCGGAGCCGGACGGGCCGACGACGGCAAGCATGGAACCGGGCCGTGCGGTCCACGACACATCGTGCAGCACCGGTGCGGAAGCGGTGTAGCCGAAGCGAACACGATCGAACTCGACCGCGCCCGGTCTCGTCACCGGCTTGGGATCGGCAGGTTCGGGCAACGGTCGCTCACGCATGACGGACAGGTAGTAGTCCAAAGACTTGCGTGATTCCTCAATGCCGAGCAGCATGGCGAACATGTCGTTGACGGTGTTGGAGAACCGTAGCGAAACACCCATGCAGGCGATGCCGACGAGCGGGGAAAGCGTGCCCTGCAACGTCAATGCCGCGCATGCCATGATCATGGAGACCGGCAGCAACTGGCTGGCCATGCCGTTGAGCAGATTCGCGGCGACGCCCCAGCGCAGCGATCTGCGTTGACCCGCGGTGCGGGCATCCAACGCATCCGTCAACGGCTGGTATGGATGGCTTGCTCCGCATGAACGGAGCGCGCCTTGGCAGGTCGCGAATTCCACGAGTCTGCTTGAAGCTTCGAAATCCAAGGCAAGCATGGCGTCATCCCCGCGATGGAGCATCATCGAAGACAGTTTGCCGGCGCCCCACAGGAGCGGCAGCGGAATGATCAGCGTCAGTCCGATGCGCCAATCCCACAGCAGCATGGCCACGCACAGGGTAACGGTGCTTGCGGCGCCGGTTACCATCGGCGAGATCAGATGCGCGAATGATTGGCCGATGGACATCAGATCGTGTGTCGCGAAGCGGGAGAGTCGGCCGGCGGTGCCTTTGGCGAACCAGCCAAGCGGCAATGATGCGATTTTGTCGCCGATGCCATGCAGTGCGATGGCGAGGAAGTCAAGCGCGGAATTGTAGGAGATGACGGATTTGAAGTAGTCGATGACGCCGGACAGCACTGCGAGTATGGCCAGTACGGCCACCCACTGCCAGAAACCCAGTCCCATCACGGTGGATGCGCCGCCCAGCGTCTGCGCGGCGGGAATGATCGCGGCGAACGTCAGACCGGTGACCACACCGGACATGACGGACAACAGCATCGCCTTGTCGAATCCGCCGACATGACCGGCCAAGGCCTCTCTCAGACATTGCAAAGTGCTGGTCTTACGCATGGTATGCGCCTTCCTGTGCTGCGATTCGATTGTGTCGTGCGACGGCATCCAACGCGCGTACGTGCGTTTCGTCGGCAAGTTGCTCGTGTGTGCCGCAGGCGACGATTTCGCCGCGATCCATGACGACCATCTGATCGGCGCCCACCACGGCGGATGGCTTATGTGCGATGACGATTACGGTCCGGCCCGTGACCAATGCGTTCAACGCCTGCTGAATCTGCGCTTCCGATTCCGGATCGACGCTGGCCGTGGCCTCGTCGAGAATCAGGATCGGCGTGTCCTTCAGCAGCGCGCGGGCGATGGCGATACGTTGCTCCTGTCCACCGGACAGGCCGACCCGACCATCGATCACCGTGTCGTAACCGTGTTCGAGCGCCATGATCTCGTCGTCGATGAATGCGGCCTTGGCTGCGGTGCGGATTTGTTCCAGCGTTGCGTCGGGACGCCCCAATGCGATGTTGTCGCGAATCGATGCACGGATCAGCTGCGGATCCTGGAGTACGAAACCGACGGTGCGATACAGTTCCTCGGAGGTGATGTCGCGAAGATCGACGCCGCCGATGCTGATCGATCCTTCGGCGGGATCGTCAAAACGGGCGATCAGCGTGGCAAGCGTGGATTTGCCGGATCCGGATGGTCCGATGAGTGCGGTCATCGTGCCTGCGGCGACATTCAGACTGACGTTGTCAAGCGCCGTGGTGGGGCCGTAGGCGTAGGTCACATGGTCGATGGCCACGTCGTAGCCGTTCGGATGTTTCGGTTGCGTCGCCTCGGCGAGCGGCGTTACGCGCAGATTCCGTTCGATGCGCAATGCCGCAGCGCCGGCGAGTTGATAGCTCCACTGCATATTGCCGATCGTGGTGATGGTGGATGGCAGCATCATGGCGGTCAGCGTGGCGGCCAACACTTGCGGCGCGGTCACATAGCCGGCCTGTACCAGCAGCATGCCGACGGCGAGATTGATCGCGGTAAGCAGGGCGGGGGCGATGAATGCCTCGGCAATCGCACACCAACGAACGAGCGGCCCGCACCAATCGTTGTACTGTTTGATGAAGTCATCGGCGGCGCGCTCGTATTGCCGCAGTGAATGGCCGCTGCGGCCGAATGCCTTTACCACGGCGATGCCACTGGCGAATTCGACCATCGTACTCGACACGTTGCTGATCTTCGTGTCCATCAGCGCGGTCTTCTCGCTCATGCCGGCCATGCTGAACATCTGAATGCCAAAGTATAGGGGCAGCGTGGCGATGGAGAGCAGGGCCAGACGCCAGTCCAGCACTACGATGTAAGCGAACAATGCAAGCGGCGTTACCGTGGCCGCGGTGCCTTCCACCGGCCAGTGCGCGACCAGTGCATGCAGTGTCTCCACGTCGTCGTGAATTGATTTGCGGATCATGCCGGATGTCGATGCGTTGAATGTGGAAAGCGGTGCCTTTCCAAGGGAATCCGCCATGGCTCGGCGGATGCCGGCACCCAGCGTGCAGTCGGCGAAATGCGTGATGGACAATGCCGCGAAATAGAGGAAGCTGCGCAACATGTATGCGCCGACCAGGATGAACACATACCGCCATACGGTGTTCGCATCCGGCTGCGTATGCTGTTGCCAAGCGCGCAGCAGCACGTCTCCGATACTTACCAGCGCCGCGTAGGGCGCTACGCTCAGCAGGCCTGAGATCGCGGCCAGCGCGCGCCCGCAATTCAACCTGCCTTGGATGGGCTTCATGGCTCTGTTCAAGGCGGCCTTGCCCTCCACTGCCTTTGCCTTGTCTCCGGTTTGCGCCGTGGACTCGTCGGCGACGTCATCTGCCACGGTTGGTTCCTTTCTATGCGCCCATCTCCTTGCGCGGGGATGTTCCGATGGTGATGTGCATCATAACGTAAAATGAGAATGATTCTCAATAATAATATAACATGATGCCTATCTCGAAACAATTTCAGGCAGTCTTGCAAAGCTGGATTTCAGGCATACTCCACCCTTGGAAAGACTGCCTGAAAATTGTCGTCACGGAAAAACCGTGACGATGTTCATCGTGGCAATGCTTGCGCAGAAAGTCAATACCTTGGCATCGAAAACCATGAAAAATTCCGAATGGTGATGTTCCGGCCCGCGACTGCCGGAATCATCATCGGGGTCAGACGTGGACTTCGCGCATGCGTTCCATCGCCTGCGTATCCGTCTCATAGCGGCGCGTGTAGGTTATCAGGAACATGACCGCGATGATGGCGATCGGCATGCCGGAAAGTCCGGTGTAATGGTAATTCATGGCCGTGGCGGTCAGTGCGGCACCGCCGACGATCGAACCGACCGCGTTGCCGAAATTGAAGGCGATTTGCACGGCCGCGCCGGCGATGAGTTCGCCACCGCCTTGCCCGGCCTGCACCATCAGCAACTGTTGCGGAGCGGAATTGAAGAACAGGGCGAAGCCGAGCACGAACGTCAGCATCGCCGTGGACATCCGGTTTCCCGGAATCAGGAAGACCAGCAGCAGACCGACCACCGCAATCGACTGCGACAATGCCGCCGTCGCGGCCGGCTTCCACAGATCGGTCAGGCGTCCGCCGGCGATGCCGCCGAGCACCATGCCGAAACCGGCCAGCACCATAAGCAGGGGAACCGCGGAAGACGACCATCCACCGGTCTTCTGTAGCCAGGGGGAGATGTAGCTCCACCAGCAGAAGATGCCGGAATTGCCGCAGAACACGGCCAACAACACAAACCATGGGCCCGGGTGAGTGAGGAACCGGAACTGGCCCTTGATGCCGGCATCCTTGATCGGAGGCACGAACGGCACCCAGGCAAGCGTCAGCAGCATGGTCATCGCGGCCCAAGCGGCCAAAAGGCCGAATGCCACACGCCAAGACAG
>OAWN01000229.1_pt1 | contig 24422 bp, 15 predicted proteins | sample 1476801 | NCBI WGS metagenome assembly OAWN01 (sample SAMEA2580214, study PRJEB22360) | human gut metagenome | biome: human gut; feature: human-associated habitat; material: faeces | place: Denmark | collected 2008/2010 | reverse complement strand
GGTGACGCACCACTTTGCGTGCGGCTATGTCTTTGTTGAAGATCTGCCCTATGACATCTTGGATATACATGGCTTTCGCATCAAGATCCTCATATTCCAGCGCTTTCGGAAACCCTCCATAGGTGAGATACTCTTGGAAAATCTGCGACTCCGGCTTTTGGGGAAGTCCAAGATACTCACGCATGCCGAGATATTCGCTGAACGATAGGGTGAACATTTCCAGCTCAATGTAGCGGCCTGTCAATTTGGTGGCAAGCTCGCCGGATAGTAGGTATGAATTGGATCCGGTGATGAAAATCGAGCAGTCGCCTTCTTCACGCCATCCGTTAACGATGGCCTCATACCCCTTCACGTTCTGTATTTCGTCGATGAACAGGTAACGAGTTGAAGCTGACTTGCCCAGGCTATGTTCAATGACCGCATCAAGCTTTTCCGGAGTGTTCACGCCTTGATATTCTCGACGGTCAAGATTGATGTAGCAGATATTGCCTTCCGCGACGCCACGTTCCCGCAGCTCATCCATGACGCTGCACAGCAGACTCGATTTTCCGCAACGGCGAATGCCTGTGACCACCTTAACGAGTCCCGCATCGTCATAGAACGGACGAAGCTTGGCGAGATAATGCTCTCGACGATACATTTGCATGTTTTACTCCATCATCACGGTTTTAACGGTGATAAAATTACCCAAAAGAACAACTTTGCCCCGTTAAAAGCTTATTTTACATGCTCAACAACAGATTTTACACCCCCGTCATCACCTTTAAGTTCTCTTATTACCTGTTTACAGCAATTTAACGGGGTCAAAGTCGTTCAAAGATACAACTTTGACCCCGTTAAATATACTTTCGCACCGTATTTGGCTTATATACGGCAGATTCGGGAGACTTGGATTCACAGCTGGGTCATTAGTCCAGAATGTGCATCCGGCTCTCTCAGCCATTTCCTGACGAAACCGGCTACTTGCAGCACGTTATTTCCCAATCGCCACTTACCGAACCCAATTGCCAGGCTGCGCCGCATCCACCATGACGCACCGTCACAAACGCTCCTGTCTGACGCGCTTTACTGACCTTGGGCGCGGTAGCGAGCTTCGGTGGCGGCTTTGGCGGGCTCCCACCAGGCACGGTTGGCAGCATACCAAGCGATGGTCGCTTGCAAACCGGCTTCGAAATCGGTGTGCACAGGCTTCCATTCGAGTTCGGTACGCAGCTTACTAGAGTCGATCGCATAACGCCGATCATGCCCGGGACGGTCACGCACCCAGTCGAACGCATCTTCGGCACATCCCATAAGCCGCAGAATCATACGCATTACAGCAATATTGCTCATTTCGCCATCTGCGCCGATCAGGTACGTTTCGCCGATCCGCCCGCGCGTAAGAATCTCCCACACCGCAGAAGAGTGGTCTTCCGTATGGATCCAGTCGCGCACGTTCTCGCCTGTGCCATATAGTTTCGGTCGCACACCTTCCATGATGGAAGTGATCTGGCGTGGAATGAATTTTTCCACATGCTGGTACGGCCCGTAATTGTTAGAACAGTTGGAAATCGTGGCGCGAAGCCCGTACGTGCGAACCCACGCGCGCACCAGCTGGTCGGATGCCGCTTTCGACGCACTGTATGGACTAGACGGCTTATATGGCGTGCTTTCGGTGAATTTGCATGGATCGTCGAGCGCGAGGTCGCCGTACACTTCGTCGGTGCTGATGTGGTGGAATCGCACGTCATACTTACGGGCGGCTTCAAGCAAATGGAACGTGCCTTCCACGTTTGTTGTGATGAAGGGTTCAGGATTGGCGATGGAATTGTCGTTGTGCGATTCGGCCGCGAAATGCACGATCGAGTCATGACCAGGCACGATACGTTCCAGTAACTCAGCATCGCAAATATCACCTTGCACAAGTTCGACTTGCGATTGCGGAAGACCGGCGATATTTTGCGGATTTCCGGCATAGGTCAGTTTGTCGAGCACGGTTATGTGCACGTCAGGATGGTTATGTGCCACATAGCGCACGAAATTGGCTCCGATAAACCCGCAGCCACCGGTCACGATGATGTTGCGCGGCTTGAAAATCTCACTACTCACTATTTCAGAGTACCGGCAGGGTCGCATAGCCATAAAGCGATTCCACACCTACCTCATATATGGCAGATTCGGCAGCCCAACCGGTGGTATCTCAGTTATCCTTGATTTGGTGTATAAATAGCACTTCGTCTACCCTTGATTTGGTGTATGATTGAGCATGTTATTACCCTTGATTTGGTGTATTTACGGCGGTGAGACATGGAGACTTTCGAACGAAAAGCATACGAAGAACTGGCTTCCTGGAAGGAATCCTCCCAAGGAAGCACAGCCCTGCTCATCGAGGGCGCACGGCGCGTCGGGAAAAGCACCATCGCGGAGGAATTCGGACGACGGAACTATGCGTCGTATATGCTCGTCGACTTCTCGAAAGCCCCCGATGACGTGCTGGGCTACTTCGTCGACCTGCGCAACGACCTCGACGCGTTCTTCATGTACCTGTCATCCTTCTACGGAGTGGAACTGCACAGGAGGGATAGCCTCATCATTTTCGACGAGGTGCAACTGTATCCGAAGGCCCGCGAGGCCATCAAGCAGCTGGTGGCTGACGGGCGTTACGACTACATCGAGACGGGGTCGCTTGTCTCCATCCGCGAAAACGTCAAGGACATCCTCATTCCATCAGAGGAGGAGTCGATCCGCCTGAATCCCATGGATTTCGATGAATTCCTCTGGGCTTTGGGAGAAAAGCCACTGTCCACGTTCATCGCGGACTCGCTCAAGAAGCGCAGGCCGCTCCCCGATTCGCTGCACAGGAAGGCCATGCGGCTATTCCGTGAATACATGCTGGTCGGAGGCATGCCCCAGGCCGTGTCGAAGTACGTCGAGACCCATGATTTCAGCAAAGTCGACAACGTCAAACGGAACATCCTCCGACTGTACAGGCAAGACATCTCCAAGCATGGCGGCAGTGACCGGATACGTATCACGCGCATCTTCGATAACCTGGTGGGTCAGCTTTCCAAGAAAGAGAAGAAGTTCAACATCACATCGCTGGGAAAGAAAGCGAAAACCCGCGATTACGAGGACGCCTTCTTCTGGCTTTCCGATGCGTTCATTACCAACGACTGTTTCAATTCCACCGATCCGAGCGCGGGCTTGAGCATTAGCGAGGACCATTCGACGGTCAAATGCTACGCCGCCGATACAGGGCTTCTCACTACGCTCGCCCTGGCCGACTCGGAACGGACCGGAAGCAACCTGTACCGGGACATCCTCCTGGAACGCATCGAGATCAACGAGGGTATGCTCGCGGAGAACGTCGTCGCACAGCTTCTCCGGGCCAACGGGCACCGGCTGTTCTTCTATTCGCGCAGCGATCGCAACGACCCGTCGAACCGCATGGAAATCGACTTCCTCATCGTCGAACCGTACGAGAACGCGGCAATGAAGTACAGGGTCAGTCCCATCGAGGTCAAGTCATCGAAACATTACCGCACGGTCTCGTTGGACAAGTTCAAGACGAAATTCGACAAGAAGGTCGGCACCAGATACGTGCTGCATCCGAAACCGCTGGTCGTGGAAAATGACGTGGTCAAGCTGCCGATCTACATGGCGGGACTGCTGTAGAAGGCTTCACGCAGACAGCACTTTTTGGTGCACTACCAGCGAATGACGCCCAACACTTGCGCGCACATATGTTGTCCACCTTGAACACATCTGTTTGCTGCCCGTCACCCAGTTAACCTTCCAGCCACCTTTCAGACATCCGCTAGACACTCGTTCGTCCACAGCTGAACACTAAAATGTACGCGGTTTAATTGTACAGAGCCTCCAATTATAGGGGGCTATCTTTTTGAAGGATGCGACGATGCCTATTTTCTCGCCCGACCGTCACGCTTGTGCACCTTCATACGTAAAACTTACTAAGCAGCCGATTACGGGCGGAGAGTATCGCCCTCTTGCGAATGACGAAGGCAGCAACACTTGCGCCCCATCCGCCCTTTCAGGTCACCATGGTTCAAAGCTGTATACGCAGAAATCAGCAATTCACGCCATCTCCGATAACGCAAGCGTTTTCATTCCCAAAGTCGTCGATGCGCTCCATCTGCCAAAAACGACTGACGACAAGTCCATTGATGAAGCCATTAACGAAGCCGCGAACAACAGTACCCATTCAGCCCCCCCATCTGCTGAAATTCAACTCGCGCAAGCTAACGAGCATCCTCTGATGCAGGCTATCGAGGTCTGCAAACAATCCGTACACACTACGGCAAAAGCACTCTCCACCGCAGGACATGCAGTTGCAAAAGCTGCCAAAACCACCGGCCACGCCATCCATACCGCCGCCACAGCGGTAAAGACCGCATGGCAAACTTTCACCAATTTCAAAGCTATTCAACTCATCATCAAGTTCTTCCAGAGCACGTATCCTCTGTGGAAGAAGCGCATGAGGTTCTCCTATGCGTTCTACGCCATCGTGTTCACCCTATTGACTTCTGCCGAAGTCATCTTCCTTCAGTGGGGAGTGTATAGCGAACCAACGTACGATAAAGGCGATGAAGTTGATCAGACAACTAAAATCCTGAACAGTGTCGCAGGGCAAGTCACCAAATTTGTCAGCCAGATTTGGCTTGAACAAAAGTATCAGTTTCTCCTTAATTTCATTGGCATAGGGCTTATTTACCTTGCATTAGTTTTTGTATTAAATCGCTTTTGGATAGCGACCGTTATTTTCGGTGCCGCTATGACTGCCTACGGCGTAGCGAACAGCATCAAGATGGGACTTCGTAACGAACCTATTCTCCCTTCAGATCTTAGTTTTGTATCAAATGGCAATGGCGGGAACCTCCTTTCTTTCATACCGAAAGACCAACAAGCTCTCGTTAATGGAGCAATCACCGTATTAATCTGGTTCTCCTGTGCCTGTCTTCTTCTTTTCGTTCTTGATGGAAGACGCCGCTTTATTCACTGCTCTTGGAAACACCCCTCTTCGAATGCTAAAAATATAATTGGGACATCATCTCGCGCACTTGCTGCAATTCTCAGCGTCGTTCTTCTGGTTTCCTACACATGGAATCTCAATATTCCTGGAGCTTGGTCCTATACTCTGGCAACCAACTTAGGATACAAGCCTGTCCCGTGGAATACCTATGAAGATGCCAAATCAAACGGCCCAGCCACTACATTTCAAAGTCTCGTAAGAGTTAAGGCAATGGATAAGCCGAGCGAGTACAGTAAAAAAACTATGGAAAAGATAGCCGCTCGCTATACTAAAGAAGCAAATAAAATTAATACATCACGGGCAAACATCCTCACAGATAGCACTGTGATTCTCATTTTATCCGAGTCTTTTTCTGACCCCCTGCGTGTTCCTGGCATCTCCTTTGATATCGATCCGATGCCTAACATTCGAGCTTTGAAAGATGTCACCACCTCAGGACTTATGCTATCGCCAGGCTATGGTGGCGGCACAGCTAACATCGAGTACCAGTCTCTAACTGGAATGAATCTCGCTAATTTTAACGATCAGCTTATTTCTCCTTATCAACAACTTGTGCCCAGTCAAAAAAACGTATATACCTTCAATCAAATTTGGAATGATGCATGCCAGGCGCAATGCTCATACGCTTTTCATCCCTATTTGAAGAATTTTTATCTTCGAGATTCGAATTATAAAAAATTCGGTTTCAAATACTTCCGTACAATCGACAGCAAACCGGCATTGAAATATCAGGATCACATTGACGCTGGCTATGTTAGCGACGCATCGGCATATCAAAATGTGATCGACCAGCTTAATCAATCTGACGGAGAATCCCAGTTTATTCAGTTGGTAACCATGCAAAACCATTTGCCATACGGGGACTACTACACCAACAATGAATTTAAAGAGGCAGATACTTCAACAGGTCTCGATGAAAACGAAGAAGTTCAGATTGATACCTATGCAAAAGGCATCAGTTATACCGATCAGGCCACAGCCACATTCCTCGATCAACTAAATATGATAGAACAGCCAATTACTGTCATTTTCTACGGAGACCATCTTCCTGGCATCTACGCATCAGCAGCAAAGTACAAAGAAAATCAACTCACTTTACACGAAAGCGATTATTTCATATGGTCTAACTCTTCTTCTTCGAGCGCTGGTTCAAAGCTATCGCCCGAAGAAAGCGATTACTCGTCTTCGAACTTCTTTATGGCTAGCGCCGCAGAACACATGGATGCGAAAGTCACGCCTTTCCTAGCTCTGCTTACAGAAGTACATCAATCTGTACCAGCAGTCGGCAGATTCGCCTCGACCGATGCCGATTGGGGTACTGGGTCAACTAGCTATCTGGATTCTTCTGGACAGTTAATAAAAAAGAAGAATCTATCATCAGAAGCAAAACATCTACTGGAGGATTATCGTCTGGTCCAGTATGACCAGACCGCAGGAAAAGGATATCTCAGCGAAAACTGGTTTAATCGAGTGCCATAAAAAGGAAACGGCAGCCAGAATGCTCTGGAGGAAAAACAAGAACGTATACTAATGTTATGTCTGCACTAGAAGAAAACCAAGAATGGGAAGCAGTTAATAGAATTGTTTTCCCAACTACAGACGCGGAAAGCACGCTTCCTCTCTACGTTGTCAATTGGACACCGTCGCACCCAGATCCAGCTCTATTTGATGCCCGAGAATCTCTGGAAAAAGTCGCTTTCTCAAGTTTAAGTAAACGACAGCTCTCGGGGACTCTCAGGAATGGGATCTTTTCAGCACAAGAAGCAAGTAAAACAGAGCTTCCCGCGGGATCAGTTTTAATTAAGTCTCGAACTTCAATTGAGTTGGCAGCAGGTCAGCACGTCTCATTGTGCACTTTCTTTAACGCATTTCCGGCAAGTTACTGGCAACGCTGGACCAAAGTTACCAATGTACGTTTTATTGCGAAAGTTGGCGGCGTCGGACGTATCGTCGTCATGAAATCATCAGCCCGAGGAATCCCCTCTACTGTTACCACAATTCCTGTGACACAAGAAGATGAATTCGTCGAAGCCGACATTAGCTTATCTGGCTTCATGGATGGCGGATTCATTTGGGCTGATATGGAATCCGCTTCGAATGACTCTTTGACCGTTACCGACGCCCAATGGCAGGTCCCCACCCAAGAAAGGCGTGCCCCTCACAACTCGTCTCTTTCAATTGCGATCACCACATTCAATAGACCGTCATACTGTTTGAACCAACTTCAAACCATTGCCGCCGAAAAAAACTTACGAGATCATTTAGATACAATTTATTGCGTCGATCAAGGAACAGATCGAGTACAAGATCAACCCGATTTTCAGCAAACGAGAGAACTCCTAGGGCAACAGCTAACATATATCCTGCAAGACAATTTAGGCGGATCTGGCGGTTTCTCACGAGGGATGTATGAAACAGTCAAGGCCCAGAAAAGTGCATACGTTTTACTTCTTGATGATGACGCAATCACCGAACCTGAAGCCATATTAAGAGCCCTTCAGTTTTCCGATTACGCTACCAGACCAGTTCTCGTTGGTGGTGGAATGCTGCATCTGGACAATAGAACTGTACTGTACTCTTCCGGCGAGCGCTTTGACGCAAGCTCTGCAATGCCAGCACCAGCCACCGGCACACATTACAATCATGATTTTGCTGTAAATCCGCTAAGGGATACTCCTGAACTGCATAAGAGAATCAATCCTGACTTCAACGGCTGGTGGCTATGCCTCATCCCCACGGAAGTCTTGAAGAAAATTGGTCTTTCCATGCCAGTTTTCATTAAATATGACGATGTGGAATTCGGCTTGCGTGCCAAAGAAAACAACATTCCGACTATATGTCTTCCCGGTGTCGCCGTGTGGCACCAAGCATGGCATGATAAGGATATTTCCAGAACTTGGGAGGAGTATTTCGCTCAAAGGAATCGTTGGCTCTGCACTCTTATGCATTTCCCCGTACCAAGCAAAAAGTTTGCTTTCCGAATGCTTTATGAAGATGCTCATCTAGGAACAAAGCTTCTTTATTCTGCCATGAAGTTAAACCATATGGCACTTCGCGATTTGACCGAGGGGCCGGAATACATCGTCAGATGCCTCCCGCAGAAACTAGCAGAAGTTCGTAAAGCAAGAGAAGGTTTCACAGATAGTCTTGTTTTGCATAATCTCGACGATTTTCCGGCGGCACTTGCAGACTATGAACCGACATTCATTCCGTCGGATCCCAAAACCGTCACGAAGATAGGGCTCAAATCCGTTATTTCTGCATTCTTTTCTCAATCGAGCGGAATAAAAGACGCTCGCCCTCAAGTGTCCATCATGTCCAAGGATGCAATCTGGCCGGCTTTTAACAAAGTATCGTCGGCACTTGTAACTACTGCTGACGGAAACGGAGCGGCCTGGTTCAAGCGAGACAGCAAGTTGTACCGCAAGGAGCTTTTCCGCTGCGTACATCTAGCGGCCAATATCTTGAAGCAGTGGAACAAGCTTTCTCGCCTTTATCGAGAGAGCGATTTCTGCAGCATAAATACTTGGCAACGAATTTTCAATCAATCAAGTAAATAAAAGCAGTGAGTGGCGGTACATCAGAGTCGGTTCTCGACGTGTACCGCCACTCGCTGTTTTTACTTTGCAGCTACTTGTGGATAATCAACTCTCGGATTGAACTTCCACGCTTCAATCATCTTTTTGTACATCTTCTTTCTCAACGGCTTTGCAACATTTCCATGTCGCATACCGTTCCAGACCAGCACGCAAAAACGCAAATACTGATAAAAACCTTCATGATGCAAGTGATAGGAAGCCTCATTACGAACTCCGTAAGAGAACTTCCAAGCGTTTTTCTCATCAATCATGGAGAAGTTAACTCCCCGATTAACACCCATATCATGGAGAACGACACTGTCAAGTACCTGCACGCCAGGGCAAGACTTCGTTATACGAAGCGTGTACTCAGCATCATCGAACCAAATGAAGTATTCCTTATACGGCAAGCCAAAAGCTTCCATCACCCAACGTGGGATTAAGACAGAAACGAAGGAGCATCGGGAAACCATGACAATGTCAAGTCCTTTAGCTTTCAACCTTCCCCAATCCCATGTCGGAATCGGATTATTCATTTCCGAGATAGTTCCGTCAATAAACTTCACCATGGAACAGGCAAAAGGTACGTCAGGCCCCAGCTCCGCTACTGCGCTATCGTACCCGAGCACCAACTTATCTAGAGCATCAGGTTCCGGATAACCGTCATCATCAAAAATCCAAGCGTAATCAGCGCCCAGCTCATAGGAGCGACGCATGCCAGCAGAAAAGCCGCCTGCACCACCCTCATTTTTCTCAAGCGTGACAATATCCAACTGCATGGAATCTGACAAGGCGAATCGCTGAGCATACTCCTGCAAATACTCCGCAGTTCCATCCGTTGCAGCATTGTTAACAATGACCAACATCTGCGGAAGTCTCGTCTGCGATTCAAGCGAAGCCAGAACTTTTTTCAACTTCTCAAGACGGTTATATGTTACGACAACGGCCGCTACTTTTCTCACGTCTGTTGACATCAGTCGTGCCACTCCTTCAACATCTTCTTGAAATATGCCTCAGCAGATTCAAGCTCAGAGAACTTCTGAAGACGAGCAAGTTCACTCTCCCAAAGCTTCCTGCGATCTTCTTCATTATTCAAAATATGGGACAGTGCGGATTTTGCGTCATGTACAAAGTTTGAAGTCATACGACGGCACAAACCCTTTGGAGGAATTAATGTTTCTTGAGAACCAACATTAGCTGAGAGAACTGGCACTCCAGCACTAATGGCTTCAATACTCGTTAAGGTGATGCCTTCGTTAATTGACGAGATGAGTAACGCATCCGCATCCCGATATGTCTGAGCAACAGGAGCATCCAGCGCTCGGCGCTCTATGACTTCTTCCAACCCATATCGTTTGATCATCATGTCGGAAAAAGCATCCATATCTCCATTTCCTTGCATGATGAAACGAACTTTTCCAGGATAAGCCGCATTCACAGCTTTAGCCGCAAGAATGAACGCCTCAGGTCGTTTCTGACGAACCATGCGACCAATGTAAGCCACAGTAAAAGGCTTCGTCTTATCTCGCTCTTTAAAACTTGGAGTCTTAGCATCAGCAGTCAGGCCAACCAAAGGAGCATCTACGACTTTCTCTGAAGCAATCTGATGATCGTTGATTAACCAATGTTCGAGTTGGGGGGAAATGACATGGTGCAGGTCAATCCACTCATCATGAGCTACGGATTCCTTGGGGAACCCACCGTGGAAGTAATACTCCACAATATGCAATGAATCGACGATTCTAGTCTGAGGGAAATGCGTCTTAACCCACCATGCGTTGTCATACATCCACTGGCAATGATGAATCAAAATACCAGCAATATCAAACTGTTCGAACAAAGCACGCAATACTGGAGAATCCCCCGGACGCTCTTGTACCGGCATGGTCATAGGCAATAGGATAGCGTCATCAAACGCTGGATTAGCGATCCATGGCTGATGTCCATCACGATCAGTGATAACAATTGGGATAAAGCCTGCATCACGAACAAGCTTCACTGTCTCCAGAGCCCAGCGTTCCGCCCCACCAGCTTGGAACCAATGCATAGCAACAACTACCGCTCGAGGACTTCCTTTTGGAGCCCTCCCCGGTGTAACTTCGACCCACGGATGTTGAACTTTTCCGGCTTTATTAACGTTATCCGCACTTCGAGCCATGGTCACTGGGATTGGCTTTTTCCCAACATGCTCACGTATCGTACGTTTAGCATCTCGGAATACGTCGAAGGCCGTAGGCACGGATGATTCCAAAGTATTATAAAGTTTGACAGCCTTACTGTTGACTGGATGATTTAGCTCGACATCTCTGTCCGTCGCATCATCCGGCGTCAACAAGATATGACGGACATTATGATCAAGAATCTGGTCATCACCTGCAAAATAGTGGGGAGAGAAATCAGTTTGATTTCTGCTGACAGAAGTAGCCTTAAAAACCATAAATGGAACAAGCCCCATTTGTTCGGTAATGTCCCCACTAAGAGTAGAGGTATCTGTTAAACGCGGATACTGCCATTTTTCGCCCATATACAGCTTATATGTCAGAGTTCTCCCCGGTTGGATCAGTGAATTATAATCCACCGCACCATAAACCAGCCTTTGCATACGCTTGCTAAGATTTTCTATCTGCGCAGCGTCCTTCTCATCAACCTGAAAAAAATGTCGCATAAATAATAGCGTAGTCCATTTTTACTATTAAAGATCATTTCAGCTCGCTTCAACACACAATGTCCGAGTCTGCCCCTTGGTCGAAGAAATCAGCATGCCATACTTTCAGAAGACGTATGATTCTTTCTAGCTAAAACGTTCGGTAAGGAGAAGTATGTCCCTATTACAAAGAATCAAACAGCATCTTTTGCCGCCGTCGTCACGTTCCTTCCACGCATTTGAGACGAACGCCAATTCCGAGATGCACCAATTACGTCTCGAGAATGCCTCACTCATGCAACAACTTGCCTACATGTCCGATCAGCTCACCCAGATTACAGAACAAGTCAACCAGATACAAGCTGAGCATGCTTATGAACAGCAACGTGACATGATGTTGTTCTGGGCAGAATACCAAAAACCTTCTGAATCGCCCATCGCAGCTAAGAAAAGATTCTTCCGATCCCTTCCCAAGGCAAAGGGCAATCTTCAGCTTCTCCAAGATAACCAAATTAAACTATTCAGGGAATTTGATAGCATCTGCCGCAACAACGGGATTATATATTGGGTAGGATCTGGGACCCTTCTTGGAGCATATCTTTATGAAGACATCATCCCGTGGGATGACGACATAGATGTTTTTATGACACGCAGTCAGATAGCACAGCTGCAGGAACTTCTCGAATCCGATTGCACATACAGGATAACCACACTCTGGGATTGGTATGTTCCCTGTAAGCAAATTCGATTCTGTCTTCAAGACACGAACAATCCTGCATTCATCGACTTATTTCCGCTGGATCTGACTAATTCCGATCCAGAATACGCATGGAATCGCGTTTTAGAGGAAAGAGCGTCTTTCGTTAAAGATATTCGGAACGAATTCCAAGGTACCGAATGGGAAAGCATACCTTACCTACCGACAACTCATCCGATTACCAAGAACATAGAAAGACTCTATCGTGAACATGTAGCTTCATTGCATGACGACATTAACTACGTTTCATCCTTCGAAGATGCCACAGGACTGACCCGCGGCATAGAGAACATAGATGAGCTACATTCCACTGGACCCTACCCAATCAATGATTGGATACCGACGCAGGACATGAAGTATCGAGACTTCTCTGTGATGGCGTGCTCTGCATGGAACACATATCTCACTCGTCATTATGGCAACTACTTTAAAATTCCAAAAGACATCAATTCACACGAACATATTGCCAATGATTATTTGAATTCAGAGGCAGTGCAGAATTCCATGCATCACTATCTCGGCAAATAGACGAATGAGGGGTGTGAGCAAAATATGCATTTATTCACACCCCTATCGACTTATCTAATCCGTTTTATCTGTAATGCATTATCATTCAATAATGCATATTCACGATTGTTTTCGTCTCGCACTGCAAAAATACAAGAGTTGTCGTCATTCGTGAAGGCAACCATATCCGTGAGTTTAGGATTCTCTACGTTTTGGGTACGCAGGGACGCAACAAGTTTGAATTCTCCGTTGTTAAAAAGGGTCAACGGCACTTCAAACTTCACCTTACAATGACCATGCTGATTCAGCTTAATCACATTGGCTCCAGTATCGTAAGTAACTCCGCCACGCTTTATGTCGTGCATAGCAATTGCAAGATAATACGAATTTGGCTCGTCATACTGGTATTCCACTTCAAACTGGAACGTATCATCGCATGTCAGAATCTGCTTATTAAGCGCATTAATCCGCAACACTGGGACTCTGGCGTTCAAACCTGTTGGATATTCATCCGCTTTGTCATTATCCGTGTCACGTTTATCAGCACGCATATTTTCCAAGGTATAGCGGTTAGCAACATCATCTTTATTCCCGTTAACGATGACTTCGCCATCTTTAATAAGAACCGCCTTATTGCAGTACTTTTTCACTGCGCCCATATCATGCGTCACTAAAATAACGGTCTTTGTCGGATCTTTTTTCACCTTCGCGAAATAGTTATCGCACTTACGCTGGAATGCTTCATCACCGACAGCAAGAACCTCATCCAGAACCAGAATGTCGCCCTTAGCTTGGATAGCAACAGAAAACGCTAAACGAACTTGCATACCAGATGAATAGTTCTTTAGCTTCTGATCCATGAATTCCTCAAGCTCAGCAAACTCGACGATGTCGTCGTACATGTCTTCGATTTCTTCACGGGTAAAACCAAGCAAAGCTCCGTTGAGGAAAACATTCTCTCGACCGGTCAACTCAGGATTAAAGCCGACCCCAAGCTCGATGAAAGGAACGAGCTTACCCTTTACCTCAATACTTCCGGAATCCGGAACATATATGCCGGAAATCAGTTTCAACAACGTTGACTTGCCACTGCCGTTACGGCCTACAATTCCAAAGAAGTCACCTTGGTGGACTTCAAAATTAATGTCTCGAAGCACATGCTGTTCTTTGTAACCTTTGATGCCTCTGGTCCAGTTAATGAAAGCCTGCTTCAAACCGCTCGCTTGCTCTGTTGGAAGTTTGAAGTATTTGCCAACATGCTCAACTGAAAGGACAACCGGACGATTCACTTCCTTGATGGAAGCAGATTGAGACTGTGTATCAAGCATCACATGACCTCCGCGAATTTACGATTATGCTTCCGGAACACATGCACGCCCAGCGCAAGCAACAGGAACGCGAGAATAACAGGAATGACCGCAATCAAAGGATTCCCTACAAGCGTCCACACGGTAGGTTGCGTTTCTGGAGCAATCAGATTGTGTCGAATATCTTGAATAGTCTGCGCAATCGGATTGAGGAGCTGTATTTTCGCAATAATCAAGCCCCATTTGCCCAAAGAATCGTTATCCATCACCATGGAAAGTGGATAAATAACCGGAATCGAATAGAACAGTACCTGCTGCAGAACTTCCCATAGGTGAGCGATATCGCGGAAATAGACATACATCGTCGCCATCAATAAAGCTGCGCCCAGTGCCAACACATACAATTCAACGAAATTTAAGGGCAACAGCAAAACTCTCCAAGTGAACTGGACCTTGGAGAAGATAGCAAAAATCACAACCACTAAAAGATTGATACCCAAACTGATCAATGCACCAATAGTGGCAGAGACAACCACGATATAGTTCGGGAAATGTATCTTCCGAAGCAAGTCACCACGATCCACAACCGCTCTCAAACCAGTTGCTGTGGCTTCTCCGAAAAACTGCCACGTACTAATTCCAAGCAGCAGAACAACTGGATACGTCGGTGTTCCGTCCGACATGCGTAAGAACTTCGCAAACACTACGTACATCACGCAAAAAAGCATCAATGGACGCAGAACGGACCATGCAACTCCAAGAAACGACCCCTGATAGCGGAGCTTAAAATCCGTCTTGACAAGCTCTTTCAACACTACCAGCGAATAGTGGTAGCGCTCTTGAATCCTCTTCACAAATGTATTCACGACTGACAAGTCTATCGACTTACGACCCCAAGATAATGCCCCTACCGTTTTCTTCGCAAAATCCTCAGCACACAACCAACCATCCGCTTGTCTTGCTACGATAAATACACCACACAAGACACAGGACCTGATAAAAAGTGAAAACATCATCCAATAAGAGAAATGTATCAATTGAGCTTCTTCGGATAATCGCCATGCTGCTGATTGTCGCATGCCATTTCATCATTCATTTCAACTGGAATACACATCATTATGATTTAATGCTCATCCAGGAGCCAGGATGGACGAACGCTCTCAAGTTCTTGATTGTGCAATATGGACAAGTTGGCGTATCTATCTTCTTTATAATCTCTGGCTATTTCCTGGTAGATAAGACTTTTAAAAGAAGACGTATTTTCAAAACATGGTTTCAGATGTTTTGTTACTCAAGCGGGTTTTTTATAACACTTTTAATCATTGGGGTATTCTATAAATACCCGACAGTCATACAACCGCTAATGCAAGGGAGCGAGCTATTCCGAACTATAGCCGCTAGCTTTTTCCCATTCTTCTATGGGAGCTACTGGTTCATCAGCGCATACATACTCATGCTTCTATGTGCGCCGTTCATCAATTCCTTATGTCAATCACTTTCCAAGCGCGCTAATCTAAGTCTGCTCGTTCTTTTTTCTTTTTTAAGCATCCAGATCCTCATCTTTGGACGAGTTTCCAACTGGAACAATTTGACATATGCCATTTTCGGTTATCTGATTGGCGCTTTTATCAAAAAGAACAATACAGAGATTTCGAAACGAATGCGCACAACCCCCATGCTTGCAGGCATCGTCTTCATGACACTGTTAATGCTGCTATTTAATTATTTCGCATCGTCATCATCACCCATTAGCAGTGCACTCGGCTGGACAAACCAAATTCACAACGGAATAGCACTATTCCCAATAGCGATAGGAGCATTCGTCTTCATCATCATCTCACGCATTAATTTCGACAAAATCCCAGAACTTATCAGTAAAACGATAGTAGGAATTTCTTCCACGACGTTTGGAATCTATCTTCTTCATGAGAACATCTTCGGATTCAGGATCTTATGGGAATATGTGTCTAAATTTTGCTATGCGCCCGACAGTTTGCTACTCAGAATTGTCTCAGCATTCTTCATCGTCATCATCGTGTTCTTAGTGCTGAGCTGCATTGCAAAAATAATAGATACTCTATTCGTTCATCCCCTCACGGACAAGATACTCTCATACTTTATGAAATGATTTTTAGGAGAGGTGGTTGCTCACCTCTCCTAAAAATCTCTCCTAAAAATCAGCTTAGAAAACTGAACCAAGATTCAATCACACGATATAGAGCATCATTGGAGCTGCTTAAATATCCATATCTCCCATCTGATAGGAGATTCAGATAGCTCAAGAATACACCCACTAACGTCAGTAGGACAAATACGTTAAGGCAGAGATTCGAAATCCTTTCGCTCGAATACTTCTTTACATAAAGAGCCACTGTGGATATCGCACCAATTATCAACAACCAGCCGAATTCACTGTAATATCTTGTCGAGATACCGACAATCTCAGTATCAACCACCAAAAGAACAGCAGCAAAGCCAACGAAAAAGAGGTTAATTCCCCAAATGCCACTTGCTTTAGCCTCTTTTCTTACTATGCAAAGCAAAAATGCAAACAAGGCTGCCGGAACAAAGGCAAAAAAACCACCAAAGTTAGGTTCCATAATGGTTTGTCCCATGAAGCCAGACGGCACATCTAACTGTTTCATAAATGGATAATTTGGACTTATGTTAATTGGCTGAAAAAGATACATCCACAATCCCCATGGAATCCTCGACAAGGCATAGGATCGATGAACCATATCAAAACCAGTTAGATTATACGTAGCGCCAAAATCAAAGAAAGAGTCAAACCGGATATGATTATACGCCATAGTTACCCCACCCACAAGAAGAAAAGGCACTATAACGGCAAGCGTGTTCCAAATACCTCTTACAGAGAAGAAAAACCTCTCTCTGATTTCAGACCAGAATATCGGAAAAGCAACGAAAACCACCAGAACAAATTGAGGTCTACATCCAAGATTTAATGCTATACAAATCGCACCAATCAAAAGATGTAGCTTAGACAGCTCACCAGTATCTTTTCTTGCATTAATCCATAAGCCAAGTCCCGTTAAAGTTAAAACCAAAGAAAAAAGGATTGGTAAAGAATAGATCATCGGATAAAACGCTTGTGTCAGGACACCGCTTCCAGTCACGAGCAAGAGCAAGGACACTAGAAATAGCCCGAAGGATGGCTTGATGTATTTTTTCATGAATGAGTACAAAAAGAATACCGCCGCAAGCACAAAAAATACTGTCATCAAAGCGACAGCATAATCAGTCCTCAAATCATGTCCAGTTATGAGTTTAAAGGGGACGAAGAGCGACAATGCAGGCAATGCTCCAAAATAGCAATAATATTTTCCATTATAAAAAGCATAATCCCAGTACGTAGGCTCGCCGGTTTTGAAAGATAATTGTGCTCTCGCAGATGCATCATAAGGATTTGTCATCTTCTGCATCCATTCCGGAACAGGGAGATCCAAATAAGTATGGCCATTTATGATGGCATTAGCTAAGTAATTATACTGATTCTCATCGCCTATAAAAGCTCCGCCGTTTAATTCACGAGTTGAATCAAAATACTGAGCGGGATGAATAAGCTGTGTCACAGCAAGTAAAACCATGATTTGTATGAAGACAAAGATGGATAAAAGAATTTTCTGCCGCCGTACTTTCAAATCTAGATTCCACTGATACATGTCACGAGATGGCCAAAAGCAGAACACCAAATAGGAGACAAGCAGCATTATGAGGAACCTCAAAAAAGAGAACGAAAAAGGTCTCTGAGCATTTATGGAAACAGAGTCAATAACAATCTTGTCACCTTCTTGCATATTCAGCTTTAGTCTAAGACCCGTAACTTTTCCCGCAGGATGAATCCGGATATAATGCGATTCAGTTAAGTTCTCGGAAACATGTGCCGTGCCAAGAGATATATACCCGTTAGTATTACCTTCGTCAAGCACATATGGACTCAAACTATACGTCCCGCCAACTACGGCATCGGAATCACTAGCGACCAGATCAATATCCAAATTGTCTATCTCTGTAGGCCCATCTACAGCATACTCAATGTACGGAGTGTCGGAATCAGTAACCCTATACTCATTTCCCTCTCTTACAATATTGTTCAGAGAGGATACCGAAATCTGCTGCTGCTCAGGAAATGTCAGAGCCTCCCAAAAAGCGAAATTGAAGAGAAAAGTTTCAAGGAGAAAAACCACCGCTAACGGAATAAAAAACTTTAATCTGACTTGCCTTTTACAATCCACACTTACTCCTTATTAAACTTATCCACCAGACACAAAACAACGAATTCGAACGCAAAGATATTATTCTTCACAGAACGCCCCTGTCGTATCCTCGCAATTTATCATCCTAGCTTATATCACGCCTCACGCCATTCTCTCATAACCTTTGCCAAGGAGACAGCAATCATAATTGAATCCGCAGGACGCCTCGCTCCGACCACAGCAAAGGCTATAGTGTTCTACATGCTCGAGAAGAATACAAGCCCCTCCGTTGCCGTACTGCTGCCTTGCTATAACGAGGAAGTCACCATCGGCAAGGTAGTGCGTGATTTCAAGACAGCATTGCCGAGCGCCGACATTTACGTGTATGACAACAACTCCACCGACCGCACGGCGGAAATCGCGGCCAGCGAGGGCGCAATCGTCCGCAAGGAACCGCGCCAGGGCAAAGGCAACGTGATTCGCGCCATGTTCGAAGACATCGACGCCGACGTGTACGTCATGTCGGATGGCGATGACACCTATCCGGCAGACGCGGCACCTGCCATGGTGGATAAGGTGCTCGAAGGCTACGACATGGTAATCGGCGACCGCTTGAGCTCCACCTACTTCCAAGAGAACAAGCGCCCGTTCCACAACTTCGGTAACCGTCTGGTGCGCGGTTCGATCAACGGCCTGTTCCATGCGAACGTCACCGACATCATGACCGGCTACCGTGCCTTCTCCTTCACCTTCGTCAAAACCTACCCCGTGTTGTCGCGCGGCTTCGAGGTCGAAACCGAGATGACCATCCACTCGTTGAACAACAACCTGCGTCTGTTCGAGATGCCAATTCAGTACCGCGATCGTCCGGCTGGATCCGTCAGCAAGCTTGACACCGTAGGAGACGGCATCAAGGTGATGAGCACCATCTTCCGTATGATCCGCGAATACAAGCCACTGCCGTTCTTCGGTGGACTTGGCGCCATCATCGGCATCATCGGCATCGTGCTATGCGGCAGCGTAACCATGGACTTCTGGCACACCGGCATGGTGGCGCGATTCCCCACACTTATCGGCGCGGTCATGCTCGTCATTGCCGGACTGCTATTGTTCATCACCGGCATCATCCTCGATGTCATGGCCAAGAACGACCGCAAAGCATTCATCATTGACGCCAATCAATTCGCCATGATGCGGCGCCAGAAATAGCACAGATTCCAAATATGGCTGAGAGCAAAAAAGATACTTGTCCTCAGCCATATTTTATCGGTTAATCCGTCTGCTACTTCACCCACTTTTGGGCATTCGTACCATTTGCGGCATATAGTTGCACATTGGCACCATTCGAGGTAGAAGCACCCGAAACATCAAGAACTTTGTTTTCCGCGAGCGCCGACTGGAACGTGTATGAGCCATCGGAGTTTTTGACAGCTATCCACTTCTGAGCGTATGTTCCATTGAAATCGTACTGTTGCACGTTGATTCCGTTGGCAGATACGCCGCCATTCACATCCAACATTTTGCCGGAGTTCACACTAGTTAACGTCACATACCCGTTGGAATCATGCGTCACTTTCCACTTCTGAGCATTGGTACCATTACCTGCCCAAATCTGCACGTTTCCATAATTTGAACGGGAAGCACCGCTTACATCCATCTTCATAGACGTATTAAGCTTCGATCCGAACGTGTAGGTTCCATCCGGCAGATCTTGCCTATGCTTGGCTGCGGTTTCGTTCAAACGTTCGCGCAACGTCAACGGCGCCTTTGCGACCAACCATTGCTGAGCAACAGTGCCATTCGGCGAATAAAGCTGCAACTGAGCCTGCTGCACAGCATTGCCACCTGGAATATCGACAGCTTTGTTGGCGTTCACCGACACCAACGCAATCTTGCTACTGCCGTAATTCCGCACCGTCCACTGCTGAGCAACAGTATTGTTACTCGTATATTGCTGCAATGCCGCTCCATTAGCAGTGGATCCGCCAGCCACATCCAGCATCTTGCCCGAATTAATATTGACAATCTTATAAGTTCCATTGCCAATTGATTCAAATCGATATTTCTGGGCGTTCGTATTATTACTTGAATAAAGCTGAACTCGTGCCCCGTTCGCCGTTGACGCACTCGTCACATCCGTGACAAGTTTTTTATTCGCAACCGAAGTGATAATCATCGATACTCCAGTAGCTATATTGACATCGCTTGACGAAACAACAAACAGCTGTGACGCAGCGCCATTTGGCGTATACAGCCGAATCGCAGCACCATTCGCAGTATTTCCACCGCTCAAATCCAGAACCCAATTACCGAGAGCGGATTGCAAATAATATCCCGCTCCAGAATCACGAATAAACCATCGTTGAGCTTGAGAATTATTTCGAGAATACTGTTGCACTATAGCGTTATTCTCAGCAACACCATTACGCACGTCCAAAGCCTTGCCGGAATTCACATTGACGATCTCGTAGCTCCCATCAGACTGCCTAGTAAAAGTGAACTGCTGAGCCTTGGAACCGTTACCGGAATACAACTGAATGGCGGTGGAATCTGCAGCACTTCCACCAGGAATATCAACACTGGACGCGACTTTGGAACGAACATTGATGTAATAATTGCCATTCGGAATGGTAACTGCAGTCATTTTGCGTACATCAATGGCCGCTTGTAAATCATTGCTACTCCCGCCATTCACATACGCTTTATTCCCAAACGCATTCATGTCCACATTGCCGCTGATACCGTCCACTTTGCCGGAGCTGGTGTATTGCCATCCGCGACTGTTGGTCGGGAACGAGTTAAATCCCATGCGAGCGCCGTACTGCGCCACCCACGTGGTTTTAGCGTAAATGTTGGCATGGTTCAGCGGCCCTTGCAGGTAGCTGGTGTACGAATAGACGCCCAAGTTCTTGTATCCGGCGGACTGCAGTGCGCTGTACCAATTGTTGACGATATCGTTGTACACGTTCGGATCGGTGGGTGGCTGATGCCCCTCCCACGTCCACTTTTCCAGGTCGTAGTACACGGGGTACGCCAAGTCGCTCGGATTCACACCGAATTGCCTAAGTTTGGCGACCACGTCGGCACCTTCTCCTTTGGCAATCGACGGAGTATCCGCGTAGGAATACCAGTAAATGCCGAACGGGATGCCAAGTCGCTTGCATTCGGAAATGTTACGTTGTGCTTTCTTGTCAGCATTGTTGCCCCAACCGTAGCCGAGGCGGATGATCACGCCTTCCACGCCGTCTGCTTTCGCTTTGGCCCAGTCGATGTCGCCTTGCCATTCGGAAACGTCAATCACGCCTTTGGCTTGCTGCACGAACAGGTTGTTCTGGTAGTCGAAGAAGGCTTTCGTATTGTTGTAAGTGCCCCAGCGCGCGCCGTATTCATTGCTTTCGAATTTGGAGAGCTGTACGTTCGCGTCGGCTACAGCATTTTTGACATCTTCCGCACTTACCGGAATGAAGGATTCGCCATTGGTTTTGGCAAGCGGATCCGGCTGCTGATCCTGCGTACCGACCAGTGTCGCATCGGTCACAGTTTCGCCGGTTTCAATATTCTTAACCTCACCTTCGGGGGTAACGGCCAGGTCTTCCGAAACTACAGTTGCATCGTCGGAAATCTCGTCACTGACGGCGCCTGGAAGTTTCGCATTCGGATTGTCAGGCATGCTGTCTTGCGATTGCTGGTCGCCCGTCTGATCATCCGACTGATCGCCAGACTGCATAACAACGCCATTATCTGCAGTAACGGGACCGCTCTGCGCAACAGCATCCTCAATCGCAATATCCTGCAATGCGTAAGCCGGCGTAACCGCAACGGAAGCCGCCAACGCAACCGCAGACAGCGCAGTCGTAATCTTCAAAACATGATGTGGCGAAACCATTCGTCAGCCTCTCTTGAATAAAGTCATCAGCCCCAAATATTCGGCACAAACGCCCTAATCGTCAACTCTAACCGCACCCCGCAACCCCAGCACAGCACTTCTCAAAAATTTTAAGAAGTTCCGGCAAGCATGCAGAAGTTGAAGAATGGCCACGTGCATTATATGAGGCAACACGAGTGCGGTAAATCGGGGACAAACGGGTATCGTACGCTGTATATTGGCATTTCAGGTGGGCACTCGGCAGGTCAGCATTGACCAGGACCGGAAGCCGGCACCGAGGATCACAGAATAGCAGGCAGATTCTGGAGGGGTTATGGCACGGCACGGCAAGAAGCCAAGCGAGGAAAATACCTCGTCACGCGCACCGAGAACAATTGCCGGAAGCACAACGCCCAACACTTCTGTCGACTCTGCCGACGGTATTGACGCCGCTACCAGCAGCAGCGCAGCCGACACCAACGCGATCGACACCAACGCAACCGGAACACGCACAATCGTCAGTGGCGACACGGCCGAGACCAGCGATCAGCAATCGCTCGAAGCAGACGGAGCCGTTAAATCCAACGAATCCCGTCGACCGCAAGACTCGTTCGACGAGGTCATAGCGCAAGGCATCAGCGATGGCGACGCTTGGACGGACCAGCATGTAAAGCGCTTCTACCGCCAGATCATTATCACCGTAGTCGTCGTAGTTGTCGTTCTGGGTGCGATTTTCGGATTCACAGGCATACGTGCGTCGCAGCAAATGCGTGACCTGGCCGCACTAAACGACTGCAAGGAAGCCGTCACGGCCATGAACACCTCCTATTCGAAGGCGTTCCAGCTGAAGGCAAAAATCTCCGAAGCGTTCACCAGTTTTGACGAGTCTTACGACCTCGACAAGCTTGCCGAACTTCACCAGACGGAAGTCACCGCTCCGAAAACGCTGAGCTGTGCCGCCGACGCCTCCTCCACCATCAGCAAAGCCAACGCCGCAAAAGCCGAGTATGACAAGCAGGCCAAGCAGTTCAAGCAGGCCCTGCAGAAGGCCGACGAATCCACGGCCACCGATGGCGGTGACGGAACTGACGGAACGGCCAGTGGCAATAACAGCACCAATGGCACGGAAGGTACTGATTTCCCAAATCAAAGGTAAGCAGATTGTGCTGAGTGCCGCTGATGGAAGTTCGAGTCTTAACACCGTAACTCAAGTGCGTTATTGGTGGAGCGGAAATCCGGCTATTTCCAGTCTGCTCTATAACGATCTTGAATTGCCGGCAAGTCCGTTTATTGCGGTTGTTGAGTAGGATTCGCAGCCTTATAACGTTAGTCGACGTAGTGCGGGGCGCTGGATGCCATGCGGGGCGTAACACCGTTATTGCCGTTGTCATCGTCATTACCGTCTGCATTGGAATCTTGCGATTTACGAAGCGAGCCTGCAGCCAATGAACGTACGGATCGAACGGAACGGCCAAGCTGCGACTGCTTTTCCTGCTCGTCCGACTGAATTGCAGGAAAAGCACCAGTTACGGGGCGAACACGCCCGGTCGCAGTGGGAATGAAGCTTGGCGGCAACACTTGCGCGGTAATGGCACTCGGCGATGATGCATGATAGCGGGCCATCGAAGCCAGGGAATCGCGGGTATCGAGTTCACGCCGAATATCTAGCTCATCGTCGGCCTCAGCCATCGCAGCACTTCCTCTCTTCCGGCGCTCTCAGCCGACAATCTCTCCACTGGTAACTGTCACCGTTTTGAGCGTAACGCAAGGCAGTATGCTACTGCGAACGAAATCAGCGATATGTGCAACTCCCCCACTGTTTCGCAACTTTTTCGTCGCACATCTACGCAACAGGCCATTGTAAAATGGCCATTTTTGGTATGAAAAAAGGGCTTCCGGAATCATCCGAAAACCCTACTGGCGGAGAATACGAGATTCGAACTCGTGAGGCTGTTACACCAACACGCTTTCCAAGCGTGCGCCATAGACCACTAGGCGAATTCTCCAATTATGCAACGTCTCACAGTGTCTATCCGTGAAACGCAACTTGATTAGAATACAACAGTTTCTCCTAAACCACAAATCGGCGTGTCGCAACATCTCAAAGTTCCCTCTCACTGAAGGAATCCGATGCATGCGGACTTCCCCGCGTACCAAATCCTCCACCCTCTAGGACAATTCACCTGCCAACACATATCTCAGCGTCCCAGATCATCCACTCACTGGAATAACCAGTACGTCCACAGGCCTTCCACAGTCCGAAAACCTCCATCCACTGGAGAAAAGCACCAGCCGACCGGTCTCCCGGCGTCCCGTTCCTTCCACCCACTGGAGGAATCCTCCCGCGGACCGGATTGCCGACGTCTATAATCCCCCACCGACCGGAGGAAAACATCCCATGCGAATAAAAAAAAAGGACCTTCCGGGAATCCCCTAGGGGGACTCGACCAGAAGGTCCAGACAGTTGAATGCGGCGGCGCGCTACTCTCCCACACCCTCTCGAGTGCAGTACCATCGC
>OAWN01000222.1_pt1 | contig 25282 bp, 29 predicted proteins | sample 1476801 | NCBI WGS metagenome assembly OAWN01 (sample SAMEA2580214, study PRJEB22360) | human gut metagenome | biome: human gut; feature: human-associated habitat; material: faeces | place: Denmark | collected 2008/2010 | reverse complement strand
CGCGTATCGTAACGCCCAACCCCCCGGGGGACGAATCCCAGCCGCAGCTGGCCGCGGCCGTCAAGGGTGCGACCACGCGTCCATTGGGACAGTCCGGCGCGATCGCTTGGAACAAACTCGGCAGTGATGTCGACATCACGCCGCTCGTGTCCACCACGCTCGCCCTGTACGGGGCGTTCACGACGCTCCGACATCCCGGAAGACGACAGATCATCGGAGGAATCTAAATGAGCGACATCCAGACAACGGCAGCGCCGGACGGGTGGAAACCTACGGGAGGAGCCGGAACGGTGCCGAAACTCGTCGTACCGACGCACATCGACGGACTTTCCGGTGAGGAGAACGCGTTGCTGCGTGAACTCGCCGAGGTGTGGACGCGCCATGCGAGCCGCAACCGAACACTCACCGCTTACTACGAGGCCAAGGAGCCACTGGTTGATTTTGGACTGACTGTGCCGAAGTCCATCAAGGATCATTACACGCCGCTTGGGTGGGCGCGCAAGGCTGTGGATATGCTCGCTGAGCTTTGCGTGTTCGAGGGATTCGTCTCGCCGGGCGTGGACGACCCGTTCGAACTGCAGGACTTCATGAGCCGCATCGGATTCACTAGCGTTCTGCAGCAGGCCATCCAGACTGCGCTCATTCACGGCTGTTCGTTCCTCAGCGTTGTCCAGGACTTCGAAGGAAGACCGCTCATCCGCACGCATACCGCGGAAAGCTCGGCCGCCGTCTGGGATTACCCCAACCGGCGGGTCAGGGCGTGCATGGCCATCACCGACGTCGACGACAACAATGAGGCCACCGGACTCGTGCTCTACATGCCCGACCGCAACATCAGCGTGCAGCGCCGTCTCGGCTACTGGTGGCGCGTGGACGATGAGCAACCCACCATCGACAACGAGTGCAGTGTGTTCCGCCTCGCCTACAAGGCTACCGAGGTCAAACCGTTCGGACGCTCCCGCATCAGCCGGGACGCTATGGCCATCATCGACGGCGCGAACCGCACCATCGTGCGCGCCGAAGCGAATGCCGAATTCTACGCGTTCCCAAAAATCCTGCTGACAGGCACTTCCGAAGAACTCGCCTCATTGGGCACGGACGACGCGTTAAAGCTTTATATGGGTCGCTACAACATGATCAGCAAGGACATCGACGGGCAGTCCCCGACCGTGACGCAACTGGCCGCGTCCAGCATGGACCCGCATCTGACGATGCTGAAAAGCTGGGCCGCCATGTTCGCCAGCGCGATGAACATTCCCGCCAGCTCGCTCGGCATCGTGTCCGACGCGAATCCGACATCCGCCGACGCGACCGAGGCGCAGCGCGAGGACCTGATCATCGAGGCGCGCCATTGCGATCGCGATTTCGGTGAATCGATCCTGCAGGCAGCCCGTCTTGTGGCACGGATGCAGGATCCATCCGTGCCCGACGAGGAGCTGATGAAACTGCAGGTCGACTGGAAGAACCCGAACACGCCGTCGAGCTCCATGAGCGCCGACGCATTCAGCAAGCTCGCTGGAAGCATCGACTCGTTCGCCAACAGCGAGGTCGGCATGACACGCGCCGGATTGAGCCGAAGCGAGATCGTCCGGCTGAAGGCCGACCAGCGCAAGGCCCAGGCCGGTCAGGTACTCGATCAGATTCGAGGCATGCGCCAACAGACGGATCAGCAGACCGATACGGCGGCGAGGGAAGGCGGTATGAATGAGCCCGAACAGTCTGAACTTGCCGCCGGAACGACGCAGAAGGCTTGAACTCGACCTCAATGATTTGTACGAGGATTACACGGACACCATGAGCCGCCTGCAGAAGGAGGCCGGCAACAGTGTCTCGGGCCTCGTCTGGGACGGTGAAAGCCAGGAGCTCATCAAAGCGGAGATCAACCGGTATGCCGACGCCGCCAGCAGGCTCGCATCCGACTACTACGGCCACGTACGCGACCTGTGGGCGCAGTACGGCGGAATCGATATGCCGGAATACGAGCCGCCTTCCATCACCGCCGACCGCGCGGTCTGGCAGATGGAAGGCGGTTTCAACAACACTGACTTCATGGGATTGCACTACAAGGATGTCATTCCAGATGAAAACGGAGCCGTTCACAACAACGCCGGAAGAACCATCGACGACCTGTGGCCCACGTTCGCTGACGAGGAGCAGGCGCTGGAATACGTGCAGAATCTGATTCAGACCGTCGGGCGGCTGACCATGCAGAGGGCTGTGGCCAACGATCCCACCAAGCCTCGCTGGGCGCGTGTGCCGCGAGGGGCTAAGACATGCGCGTTCTGCCTTATGCTCGCCTCGCGTGGCTTCGCCTACCTGAGCGAGGACACCGCCGGACGGCAGATGCAATACCATACGGACTGCGACTGCGACATCGTGCCAAGCTGGGGCAGCAGCAAACTCAAAGGATACGATCCGGACAAGTATCGTGAAATGTACCAGGCAGCCAAGGCTGCGGCCGGCGATGACGGCGACTGGCGTGACACGCTAGCCCAATTGAGACGCATCTATCACGATGAGGTCAATGATGGTGTGACTGCCCAACCGACGATTCGATGGAGCGGCAAATCGATTCCAATCAGTGCTTCCGAACTATCGAGATTGTCGGATTATAGCGTCAGGATGCCTGGAGATAGATTCTCCAACGACGAGAAGATCGCGGCTTTGATGGATTGGACCGGAGACAGCTACAAAAGTATCAACGGCTACCTGTTCGGCGGACGAAACCCGTCGAAAGACGTCATCCATCAGGTCGAATGCATCGACGAAGCGATATCCGACCATATCACCCGAGAACGTTTCACGGTCGACAGGCAGATGCGGTTGTCGACGTTCCACGTCAACGACATGGAGTCGCTTTTCGATTTGAATACCGGTCGCACCTTCGAACACATCGGCTACATGGCCACCAGCATCAAGGAGGGAGGCATTGACGTTGATGGGGAAGACCGCATCGCCACAAGAATCCTGGTACCGCCGGGAAGCGCCGGCGTGTATGTGGAGCCGATCACTCAGCATCCGGGAGAATACGAAATTCTTCTGCCGAGAGGAAGGGCTCTTCGTTTCGAAGGGCTTGGAGCATCCGACGGCAGACCGATCGTTTATCTGAGACTGCTATGATTGAGCCTATGGATCGTTCCGACCGTTTCACGTTTATGCCCGGTGATTTGAAGGAAGTCACCGATGAGCGCCATCTTGCGGAAATCAAACGCAAGTATGGCGATATCTCCATGCCGCAGGACGAATATGAATGGGTCAGGAACGAAGGAAAGAAGCGCTGGTCCGTCGGCGACTATGTGTCGACCGACGAGCTGCGGTCCGAATACGCGCGAAGAAAAGCGCTGGGAAATCTCTGAATCCCAGAAAGCCATCACGTCGAAACGTGATGGCTTTTCTTTTACCTTTCACACCCCAGCGATGGGGTGGGGCGCAGCCATGCGCGAAACCAACAAGAATGGCCGTCAACTCGCCGGCGTCAGGCGTGGAAACCAAGAACAAGCAAAGGAGCCACCAACCATGGCAGAAGAAAACCAGACCGGCGCGGACGGCCAACAGGAGCCGGAACAGCGCACTCCGGCCCCAAAGGACGTGAACAACGCGAAGCTGAGGACCTTCACCCAGGAGGAAGTCGACCGCATAATCAACGAGCGTCTCGGCAGGGAACGCGGCAGGAAAAGCGACTACGAGGAGCTCAAGGAGAAGGCCGGACAGACTGCCGACCTCGAATCGAAACTCTCCAAGGCGCTCGAGGAGAACGAGAAGCTCAAAAGCGAAGCCAAACAGGCCGAACACGAGAAGGAGCTCTCCACGATACGCGCCAACGTCGCGGCCAAACACGGCATCACCGACCCGAGCGTCCTCGCGGGCGACGACGAGAGGCAGATCGGCGAATACGCCGAGAAACTCATGAAGGTGTTCGCCGACATGCGTTCCCGCGGCACGGTCGCGGACCAGAGCGCCCGCACCGGACAGGCCAAGGCTAAACATTCCAGCCGCGAGGACTTCGTCAACGCCATGAGCAACACGCTCCTGTGAGCCAACCAGCAAACAACATTCATTTGAAAGGACAAACCATGGCAGATCCGTCCATGACCCGAAAAAGCAACGGTCTAGACCTCACCCCTGAAACCCAGGCGGAGATTTGGCAGACCGCAAAATACCAGAGCGCGTTCATGCAGCTCGTGCCGGAGATGAAGCTGCCCGGCAACGGCGCTCGCGTGCCGATCATCATCGGAGACCCGGAGGCCGCATGGGTCAACGAGGGCGCCGAGAAGCCGAAGAGCGGCGTCACCTTCGGCAAGAAGGACATGCTGCCGTACACCATCGCGGTCATCATGCCGTTCTCCAACCAGTTCCGCCGAGACTTCGGCGCTCTCTACGACCAAGTGGTCGCGAAGGGGCCAGGTGCCATCGCCCGCACGTTCGACAAGACCATCATGGGTCTCGTCGACGCTCCGGGAGCGGACTTCGACACCCTGAAGAGCGCGCAGACCGTCAGCATCGGCAAGGACGTGTGGAAGAACCTGAACAAAGCCGACGACCTCGTGTCCGAAGCGGATGGAACCGTGGACGGTTGGGCGTTGAGCACCCAGGGTCGCAGTGTGCTCCGGCAGGCGACCGACAACAACGGACGCCCCCTGTTCCTCAACGGCACCGCCGCCTCCGACGTGAGCACCGTGCTCGGCAACCGCACCTACATCAGCAAGGGCGTTCACGTGCCCGCCGTATCCGAGACACCGGGACCGGCCAAGGCAGAGATCCTTGGCGTGTGCGGCGAATTCTCTTCCGCCGCATGGGGCTCCGTCGAAGGAATGCAGACCAGCATCTCCGACCAGGCGTCCATCACCATCGACGGCAAGCAGGTCAACCTGTGGGAGCACAACATGTTCGCCGTGCGAATCGAAATCGAGGTCGGGTTCCGTATCCGCGACATCAACCGCTTCGTCCTGCTCACCGCCTGACGGAGTCCGACATGACGGACGAACCGGACATGTTCGCCACCTCCGACGATCTCGAACGGAGGTGGCACAAGCTCACCGACGAGGAACGTCAGAAAGCCGACACGCATCTCGCGGACGTGACCGACTACATCAAGGAACGCTCGCCCATCTGGCAGCGGCTCCGCGAAGAACGGCCACGCCTGCTGACGAAGATCACATGCGACATCGTCCGCAGGATCATGCAGGCCGACCCGTACGACATTCCCGGCGGCATCACGCAGATGAACCAGACCACCGGCAGCTTCAGCGAACAATACAGTTTCGGAGCGCCCACCGGCGATCTCTGGCTGCGCGACGACGAGAAACGCATCCTTGGCATCAACGCTCAGCGCGCGTTCAGCGTCGACATGGCAACGGGGGAGACGTCCTAGTGGAAACCATCGAAGTGTGGCGTGGCCAGTCCACCACCGACACGGACGGCAACCCCATCCAGGGCAAACCCGCCCGCGTCGGCACGTTCCAGGCGATGGTCGCGCCAACCTCTACCACCGACCAGACCGAGGAGAACGCCAGCCCGCAGACCATCGAATACACGATCCACATCCGCGGTAGCCAGCCGACCGGCATCCAGGCCACCGACCTGATCAAAGTCAGGGGCCGGCTGCTGCCCGTCAAGAGCAAGCCGCAGGTGTGGGACAACCTCCACGGGCGCCACGTCGGCGACGTGATCACCGTGGGCGAACGGGAAGGATAAGCATGGCCAAACGATGCAGATTCGTATTCAACCGCAAGGCGTTCAGCCAGCAGGTGCTGAAGAACGAGACGCTGCAGGACCGCATGCGGGAAGCCGCCCACGAGGCAGTCACCGACAGCCGTTGCATGGTCCGCGACCATGACGGCAAGAACCGTAGCGGCGTGGCGATCATCTGCCCGGCACCGGTGGAGAAGGCGCACGGCACGCTAGAGGACACGCTCGGAAGGATGCGCGTATGAGCATCCCGGTCACTCCCCGGCGCACGGAACCCCTGCTCCTGCCCAAACTGAGGACACTGTTCCCGGACGTGACGTTCGACACCATCGAACGAAGCGACCTCGAACCTCCCTTCACCGAAGCCACGCTGGCCGACTCCATGCAAGGCATGAGCACCCCAATCTCGCAGTACGTGCGGCTGCGGTTGAGCGTGCGCTGCATGAGAGAGGACCATACGGGCGACTGGGACAAGGCCGCACGCGTGTGGGCGGCCATCGCGAGGGAGATCATCGGGCTTGGAAACGTCGCGCCGCTCATCGACGCGTCACTCGAATCCGGGCCGGTACGCATGACGGACGAGGGCAAGAGACTGGTGTGCGCGTACGGCGTGCTCCTGCTCGAGGTCACCGTCAACTGAAACACAACCAAAGACAACGTGCCGCCACACGCGAAGAACGGAAAGGTGCAGACGAATGTCTGACAACAACGAAAAAACCACCGTCGCCGCGCAGGGCGCGACCGACTACGGGTACGTGTCCAGCGGCAACACCGCAGGCAACGTGCGCCTGATCAAGAACTACGCGCTGTTCCTGTTCCCCAAGGGCGACAGCACGTTCGTGGCTCCGACCGGAGTGGCCTGGACCCCGCCGGCAAGCAAGAAGCCGATCGGCTACTCCACGGAGGACGGCGCCGTACTGCATCCGGAACCGGGCGACAGCACCGACTACAAGGCCCACAACGGCGACATCGTGCTGTCCGACACGGATCCGGGCTACTGGACCCTGCAGCTCGCCGCCATGGAGGGCCGCAAGGATGTGGTGTCGGCCTACTTCGACGTGGACGTCGATTCGGACGGCGGCATCAGCATCAAGGGCGCCGGATTGAAGAAGGAGTGGATCCTCGTGCTGGTCGCGCTCGACCAGCAGGACCGTCCGTTCCTCCTGTACGGCACCAACGCGAAGGTGAGCGACCGTGACGACGTGAGCCTGAAATCCAGCGAGATCATGAACTTCAGCATGACGTTCAAGATGCTCAAGGGCACCAACGGCGAACAGTTCCACGCATGGGGCCTCGTCACTGAAGACGCCAAGTGACCCATTGATTCTTCCCGTGCGGCCGATGGCGGTCGGCCGCACGGGACACCCATTCAACCGCCAACCATTAGAACGGAGCCAACATGAGCGACAAAGAATACCATGTCGTGGACGTAGACCTGACCGAAGCGGAAGAGCTCAAACCCGACGTGCACCTCGAGGTCGCCGGCATCAAACTCGACCTGCCGAACCTCAACAACGCGGAACTGCCCATCGAACTCGTCCAGGCCATCCTCCTGATCAAAAGCAAGCCCGCATTGTCCGACGAGGAAACCACGGCCTGCGTGAGCACGTTCCTCGCCTACTTCCAGACGATGCAGCCGAACTTCTGGAACGTGCTGCGCAAGACCAAACGTCCGCTGGCCTACCTCACCGCGACCATCAAGGCGTGGGCCGAGGAATCCGGACTGGACCCAAAAGCGTTTACCTCGCCCACCTCTGGAACAACAATCGCGCGGCACTAGCCTACGACTGGATCCGAGCGTACGGGCAGATCTACAGGCCCGTACGCTTCCGGGAATGGGTTGAAGGCCAACGTCCACGAGTCGATTGGGGACTCGCCTGGGCGTTGACCCGCGAAATCCTCAAAGACCATACGAGCCACTCGTGGATGGCGTTGCAGAACGCCGTCTACGCGCCCGACGGAGCCGAACAGGCGGTCTGGACGCTGTCCGGACAACGCAAACGCCCATGGTTCGACCACGAGCACGACCCGCTCCGCCCGCCAACCCCGACGCACAACCTCACCCGCCGTCAACGCGAGGACAGGGAACGGCTCAAAGCCTACTTCCACATCAACGACGACCTCTGACTCCGACCGCCATCGGAATCCCAACCTACGAATAAGGAAACACGATGGCAGCACAGGACATAGGCGTCGCATACGTCCACGTCGAACCATCCGGCAAAGGATTCGGCAAAAGCATCGAAGGCGACATCGGCGACGCCGTCAACAAAGCCTCCAAGAAAAGCTCCAGCACCCTCATCTCGAAGATCGGCGGAGCATTCGGCAAAATCGGCAAGGTCGGCACAGGCGCGATCGCCACCCTCGCCGGCGGCATCACCGCCCTGGCCGCCAAAGGCGGCTTCACCCGCGCCCTCAACATCGAGAACGCGCAAGCCAAACTCAAAGGCCTCGGCCACGACAGCGCGAGCGTCACCGAAATCATGAACGACGCGCTCGCATCCGTCAAGGGCACCGCGTTCGGATTGGGCGACGCCGCGACCGTCGCGGCCAGCCTGTCCGCCTCCGGCATCAAGGAAGGCGACCAGCTCACCAAGATCCTCAAGACCGTGGCCGACACCGCGCAGATCAGCGGCAGAAGCCTCACTGACATCGGCATGATCTTCGGTTCCGTCGCCGCCCGAGGCAAACTCCAGGGCGACGACATGCTCCAGCTCATGTCGAGCGGCATCCCAGTCCTCCAAATGCTCGGCAAGCATCTGAACAAGACCAGCGCCGAAGTGTCCGACATGGTCTCGGACGGCAAAATCGACTTCCAAACCTTCGCCGACGCCATGCAGGAAGGCCTAGGCGGCGCCGCACTATCCGCAGGCACCACATTCACCGGCGCCCTGGCCAACGTGAAAGCCGCGTTGAGCCGACTCGGAGAAACAGCCGCCACACCAGTCCTCGACGGCTTACGCGGCCTGTTCAACCAAGCCATCCCACTCATCGATACATTCACCGCAGCCGTCACACCAACCCTGCAAAAAGTCGGAGCGGCACTCCAACAAGGTCTCGAGAACGCGATACCCGCCACACAGGCGAAACTCAAAAACCTTGGCGACACGATCTCCAACATCCCCGGCTTCCAGATGCTCGCCTCGGCGACGGCCAGCCTCAAAAGCCAACTCACTGGCCTCTGGAACGCAATCACATCACTCATAGGCGGACTCAACAATGGCGGCGAAGCCGCCACAATGTTCTCCACAACCGCCGGCGCGCTCGCGGGAGTGGTCGCTTCGGTCGCGCAGGCGTTGTCGAACGCGGCGGGATGGGCGAAGACGTTCGTCAACACGTTCATCGAGACGGGCGCGTTGCAGCCGTTCCTTGAAAGCCTGACCGGCGTCATCTCCGGATTGGGCTCGCTGGTTTCCGTATTGGCGGCCGCGGTCTCGCAGGCCTTCGGCTTCAACGACAGCGCGCGCACCGCCAGTTCCGCGGCGCAGAGCTTCGCCGGACTGTTGAACACTTTGACCGGCGTGCTCATGACGGTGGGAGGCTGGCTGCAGTCGGTCGGACAGTGGGCGCAGCAGAACGGCGCACTGGTATCCGGCGCGTTGAAAGCCATCACCATTGCATTGCTCGCGGTCAAAGGCTGGGATATCGTCTCGGCCGGGCTGAAGACAGTTTCCGGTGGACTGAAGGCCATTTCCGCGACTGCCTCCGGTGTGGAGAAGACCGCTACGGCCACGTTCGATTTGATTGGCAAGATCTCCGACGCGGGAAGCGCGGCTGGAGCACTGAAGCAACTCGCCGGCTCGTTCAATATTGTCAAGGCAGCTCAATCGGCGTGGAGCGCGGTGACCAAGGCTGCTACCGCCGTGCAGCTGGCATTCAGCGCTGCCTTGGATGCGAATCCGATCGGCATGTTTGTCGTGGCCATCGGCGCGGTCGTGGCCGCGCTGACATGGTTCTTCACCCAAACCGAAACGGGCAAACGACTCTGGAACAGCTTCGCCACATGGTTCATGGGAATCTGGAACCAGATCAGCACCGCATGCCAGCCAATCCTGCAAGCCATCGCCATATTCATCACCCAGACCATGAGCCAAATCCAACAAATCTGGCAAACCGGATGGACACTCATCACCACCGTCCTCCAAAACGTCTGGAACACGATCGGCCCCATCATCATGACCGCGCTCACCGCGATCATCACCGGCATCCAAACATTCATCACCACCATCACACCACTCCTGCAAGCAGGAATACAGAACATCCAAACCATCTTCCAAACCGCCGTCACAATCATCAGCACGGTCTGGAACGGACTCTGGAACACCATATCCACCGTCGTACAAGGCGCATGGACCATCATCGCCACAGTCATCAGCACCGCACTCGCCGTCATCCAAGGCATCATCCAACTGGCGCTCGCGGTCGTCAACGGGAACTGGAGCGCCGCGTGGTCGGCCATCCAGGGCATCGTGTCGGCAGTGTGGGGCGGCATCCAAGGCGTCGTCTCCGCCGGCATCGGCATGGTCAGCGGAGTGGTATCCGCCGCATGCTCGACAATCCGGAGCGTGTGGGCCGCGTTGTGGAATGGCGTCGGAAGCATTGTGTCGAGCGTCTGGGGCGGCATCGTCGGCACCGTAAGCAACATGGTTGGCCGTGTCGGGAGCGTCGTGAGCGGGATCGGCGGAACCGTCCGGAGCGCGGTGTCCGGCGCGGGAAGCTGGCTCGTCAGCGCGGGACGCAACATCATCCAGGGATTGATCAACGGCATCACAGGAATGGTCGGCTCGTTGTATTCCAGCATCACCAACGCGTTGTCGGGCTTGGTGGACAAGGCCAAGAACGCTTTGGGCATCCACTCGCCGTCGCGTGTGTTCCGCGACGAGGTCGGCGTGATGGTCGGACGTGGCATGGCATTGGGCATCGACGATTCCGCGCATGTGGTCAGCCGTTCCATGGATTCGCTCGTCTCCACGATGAGCCTCTCCGACGCGGACTGGTCGAAGACCGGCAGGCTGAACGTCACGGCCGGCACCGGCGCCAATGCCGGCGACGGCGATCTGCGGGAACTCATCGCGGCCGTCGAATCGCTGCACGACGACCTCGGATCGATCATCGCCCGATACACGCCGACGATAGGGGACCGCGACTTCGCAAGGAAGGTGAGAAGTGCAATCGCTTGAATACGTGTGCGCCGCCACAGGTGAGCGCATCGGCTTCGAGGGGCCGCTGTACGGCGAGACGCTCACGGGACTGCGAGCCCGCGTCTGGGACTACAGCCTCGCCTCACGTGGCATGACGGGCATCACCCGCAAGGCACGCGAGGCGACAGTCACCGTGAAGATCCACGATTCTCCGGCCACGCTCGACCTACTGCGCCGCCTCGCGGACGCCGACATGGCATCCGGGAACCCGGGCACGCTCGTGGCCGACGGCGAATGGGAAGCCAAAGCGTGGATCACGAAAAGCGAACCGCAATCCATCACGCCCACGATGGTCGAGACGCAGTTGACCATCGTGCTGGCCGATGGCGTGTGGCGCCGTCCGACCATGACGCATTTCACGCCGCGATACGATTCCGGAACCGCCGACCTTGACTATCCATATGATTATCCGCATGATTTCGCCGGCATGGCATTGGGTGCCGAGATCGTCAACGACACGTCCATCCCGCAGCCGGTCAAGCTCACGATATTCGGACCATGCGCGCAACCGTACGTCATCATCGGAAACAACCGGTACGAGGTCGACGTGACCGTGCCATCCGGCTCGCGTCTGGAAATCGACGGCACCGGCGATGTCAGGACCGTCACCATGGTCAGCGGCACAGGTCTCGCCACAAACTGCTTCGCGCAGGCCGTGCGAGGGTCAGGCAAGGATTCCGGCCGGTACGTGTTCCAACCGCTCGCGCCCGGAACACAGCCGATCAGCTGGCCGGGAGGATTCCAATTCGACTTGACGGTCTGCGAGGAAAGGAGCGAACCGCCATGGACCTGATCGTCACCGACGCCACAGGCAAACCCGTGGCGAGCCACGCCTCATACACGCTCGACCTCGCGTTCGGTAGCGGGGAGAACGACTTCGACCTGCAGGTCGAAGACGCCGCGCTCAAGGCGGGGAGCCGCATCATGATCGACGGCACCGAGTACGGCGGCATCATCGACGACACGGATGTCGACGTGGACGGAGGCCTGTCCACCGTCACATGGCATGGCCGCGACTGGCATGGAGTGCTCGCCTCGAAGATCATCGAACCGGACAGGAACAACGATTACCTCACCCTGTCCGGCACGATTCCCGTCATTATGCGCACGCTCGTCAGCCGTGCGGGATTGCAAGGCCTGTTCACCGTCACCGACGAAAGCGCCGACCACAAGACCACCTGCCAGTTCGACCGGTACGTGGACCTGTACAGCGGTCTGGTCAAGATGCTCAGGGCAAGCGGACTCAAACTCCGGTTGCGTAATGACGGCGACAAGGTATCCATGAGCGCCATGCCCGTCCGCACGATCGGCGACAGCATCGACTCGGACCTCATCGACTTCACCGCCAAACAGGCGGCGCACCCGATCAACCATCTCATCTGCCTGGGCAAGGGCGAACTCAAGGACCGTACCGTCATCCACTGGTACGCCGACGCGAACGGCACGTTCAGCCACACGCAGACCCTCAAAGGCCTTGACGAACGCACCGCCACATACGAGTTGTCCAACGCCGAAGCCGACGAGCTCGAGGACAAGGGCAGGCAGAAATTCCAGGAGCTTCGGAACGCCAGCACCATCGACGTGGACATTCCCGACGGCATCGACGCGGACGTCGGCGACCTGGTCACGGGTCGTGACAACAACACGGGCCTCGTCGTCACTGCCGAGATCTCCAAGAAGATCGTCAAGGTTTCGGGAGGCGTGCTCACCGTCACCTACGAATCCGGAGGTGCCAGCGCCGGCGGCAACAGCGGAGAATCCTCCATCGGGGATGGTGGCCACGCCTACTACGCTGGAGCCGGCCTCAAACTCGACGCCTGGACGTTCAGCGCCGACGTGACCAGAAACGACATCGACTCGCTCAACAACGCATTGTCGGGTAAACAGCCGAAAGGCGACTACATCACCGGCCTGAAAATCGGTTCGGTGGACACGCTCGCCCCCGGTGCACAGGCAAGCGCGTCGCTTACGGGCGCCGGCAGCGACAAGACCTTGAATTTGGGGCTTCCGAAAGGCGACCAGGGTCCGCAAGGGGAGAAGGGCGACAAGGGCGACGCAGGACCACAGGGTGCCACCGGAGCGACCGGACCCACCGGTCCTCGGGGAGAGGAAGGAGCGATCGGGGAGCGAGGGCCGCAAGGCGTCGCCGGTCCCGAAGGCCCGCAGGGACTGCAGGGGATACGCGGCGAGAAAGGCGATAAGGGTGATGCCGGCGCGATCGGCGCGGCGGGACCGCAAGGCCCGACGGGTTCCACAGGTCCGCAGGGTCCCACGGGTCCACAGGGAGCGACCGGCCCCCAGGGCAGACAAGGCATCCAAGGTTCCCAAGGCATCCAGGGTCCGCAAGGGGAGAAGGGTGACAAGGGCGACAGCGGCGTATCCGCCCCCTCGAACGGCTTCTTCACGCTCAGCATGGAAGGCGACGGCGACCTGTACGTGAACTATCCGGACAACACGAACCCACCCTCGTTCGTCTGGGACTCCGAGAGCGGGAACCTGTACGTGGACATCCCGGAAAGGTGACACATGGCGCGACTATTGATCGGCAACATCAAAGGCCCCAAAGGTGACAAGGGCGATACCGGGGCCACCGGCCCGCAAGGCAAGCAAGGAGCGCAGGGCGTTCAGGGAGCTAAAGGCGACGTCGGCCTTCCGGCGCTCGTGATGAAGAAATCCCTCGTCGGCGAATATCCGGTGGGATCCACTTTCACGGGGAACGTGAGCGAATGGTTGAACCGAACACCACTCGCCAACGAATATTCGACCGCATTGTCAGGTGGCGGAAAATACAGCATCGTCTGGCAGTGCGTTTCACAGTCCGGCAGCCTATTCACGGGAAAGACGATTTCCCGTCAATCCATCATCGGTGCGCAAGGCCCCAAAGGAGCCACTGGAGCCGCCGGGCCTACTGGTCCGCAAGGCCCTGAAGGTCTGAAGGGTGACAAGGGAGACAAAGGGGATATCGGGCCGGCCGGGCCAGCAGGTCCCACCGGGCCTACTGGTCCTACCGGTCCCATTGGCCCCACCGGTCCCATTGGAGCTACCGGGGCCACCGGCCCGCAAGGCAAGCAAGGAGCGCAGGGCGTTCAGGGACTGCAGGGTCCACAGGGGCCGTCCGGCCCGCAGGGCGCCAGCGGCGTGACGGCACCCGCATCAGGATTCTTCACGCTGCAGGTCGATCCGAACGGAGACCTGTACGCCGTATACGCGGACACGGCCACCGCGTCAGAAGCTCCCGTCTCCTACGATCCGACGACGGGAGACCTGTACTACACGATCAACGACGGAAAATAAGGAGCACGCATGACGAAGATTCTGCTCGGCAATGTCAAAGGCCCCAAGGGCGATACCGGACCGCAAGGCAAGCAGGGAGTGCAAGGACCGCAAGGCCCGACCGGGGCCACCGGAGCGACCGGCGCCACCGGGGCGAAGGGTCCAACGGGAGCCACTGGGCCACGAGGACTGAGCCTACGGAAATTCAATGGCGACATCAACGGTTCGGGTGCGGGCGGAGAAGTGAGAAAAATTGCCCTATCTGGTATTCAGCCAAATGGAAACCTGCAGGTCGGAGACACCATTTTTGACCAATATCAATTCGCAGATGGTCTTGAACTTGGGTTCTGGCAGGTCACCGCCATCAACGGTAGCGATGTGACTGTCAAAGGCGTCGGTAGCTACGTCGTGCCCAAAGGGCCGAAGGGTGACAAGGGAGACAACGGCATGAGCGTGAGCCAGGCATTCATCGCCGCCCACCCCGTGGGCTCCCTTTACTGGACCACTTCCACGGCCAATCCGGGAACAACCTACGGAGGCACTTGGAAGGAATGCGGCACGACGCTTCCGGGACACATCTACCAGCGCACAGCCTGAAAGAGAAAGGAACATCAATGGCACGAACCACGAACATCACCAGATACACCTGCGACCGATGCCACGCCTCCGCATACCTCGCCGACGGTGACCCACGCACCTCCAGCGACTGGCACGACATCACCCACACCACCGTCGACGGAGTCGCACAGGGCGCGCTCGTCTGTACCGCATGCTGGCAGACGTTCAAAGCGCTGGCAGCCACGCAGGACGCCGCCTACGCCGCATACCTCAACAACACAACAGATAGGAAGGAATGACCATGACCATGAATCTCATCACCGGCAAGGCCGGCGCTCCGCACATCACATCCAGCGACCAAGGAGCCATGCAGGCCGGACTGGTCGGAAACGGCAACTACCTGCTGCAAGGCAGCGACGGCAAATTCCCCGCCGTGACCATGCAGTCAGCAAACAAAGCGCTCATCCCGGTCCTCAACCTTGTGATCGAAGGACGATACGCACGCGTCACCGCGGCGGAAACCGTCACCATCGAAAGCGGAGTCACAGGACGGAACCGCAACGACCTAATCTGCGTGAAATACACGCGAGACTCGAACAACATCGAAACGATCGCGCTCGCGGTGCTGAAGGGCACCGCCACCAGTGGCACGGCGGCTGACCCCACGGTACCGTCGGGTAGTATCCTGAACAATTCCGGCACCGTATGGATTCCGATCGCCCGTATCCCGATCAGTGGCATCACCGCTGGAACTCCTGTCATGCTTGTCAAGCAGTTGCCTCCGATGAGCCAACTGTGGGATTCCGTAACCCAGCCATGGAAATCGCCGTATTCTGCAGATAGGATTGTCCTTAACAGAATCGGGAACATCGTTACCGTCAACGGCAATGTCAAATTCAATCAAAGTGCACAGAACAACTATTCGACGATGAAGGAAACAATACCGATTGAATACCGACCTTCTACCGATGTCGGACGATCTGTTATCGCATTCCCGCAATGCGCGTTCTCGCTGCTTGTCTATCCGGATGGGACCGTGCAAGCGCTAGGGAACCCAAGCTCGGCATATTCCACGGCTCATGGCTGTTGGCTGGTTGAATAGTTTTCCGTAACCCAGACTTTGATTAAATCGCAGTATGGCACCGTGACCGGCGTGAAGTCTGGCAAGATCGCGCAGATTAGCATCAACTGGAAAAGCGCGAGCACTGACTCGTGGGGCAGTGGACAGTTCGGTACAATTCCGGAGGGTTGGAGGCCTGCGGTCGTCACGCATGGCACGTGGTCGGGGCGTGATGGTGGCAGCCAGCGTGATTTCATTCTGGAAACGAATGGCAATTTCCGTTATGTCAATTGTGGCGCGGGGCAGAACAGCGGCACGTTCTCCGGGACGATGACCTACATTCTCGCCTGAATAGCTTTCCGTAACCCTGCCGTTTGGGAAAAGCAATGGCAACGGAGGAATCTATCCAATCGGGAAAATACCCAATCCGAATGCGATTAAGGCTTTGAATGGCAGAGCCATACTATCGTCTGGGACGACAGTGGCGATTCCATTCATCCACCCGTCATATCTGCAACGTTCGGTCCAAGTATCGATCGCGCCGGACGGGACCGTCAACCTCCTCGTTGGCCCCGAAGTGGCTGTCACAGGCGGAATCGTGGAAATCCACTTTTAATAGCTTTCCGTAACCCTCACGAAGACGACGAGCGATAAGCTTGTTATTGACACTTCCATCATCCCTTTGGCTTGTGCCCAGTCAGGTGCAGATGCGCTGCTCGTGCTCAGCATCCTATGGCAGAACAGCGGCAGGTTCCGTTCTGTCTCATGGGGGTCCGTCAACTTGGCTACAGTCAAAGGGTGGAAGACCGCACGTGAATCCTTCGGCTGGTGCTTCGATAACAATATCGACTCCAGCACACAGTCAACGGCAAGGTTTTACATGGCCAACAACATAATCTCGTGGAGAGATTCATCGGAGCATGATATTGCTGCCGGCTGCTGGCATAATGGAGGCTTAATCGTGCCGGTCATGCGAGACTAGCTGAATATTACGCCATCAGGTACCGGAATGACTTTCTGGAAGCATTGGATGATATCGCCGGTCGAGACACCGCCAATGAGAGTCACTGACCCGTCCGTGTTCCAGTTCGCCTGTTTGCCATAGGAGTGGCCTGACACATTGGCGATACATCCAAGGCCGACAGTCTTGGAAGGTTTTATACCAGACTTGTAGTGCCAGACTTGGAAATTCCCGACATTCACGGTGCTTTGAAAAGAGGCTAGGTCAACGAAGATCAGCCCGTTTTTGACGGTGAATATATTACCGCCGCCATATGGCGAGCCGACGAACGATCCAGTGGATTGCCACTGAAGTTGACATGTCTGGGTTACGGAAAGCTAGAAATCATGGGATTGGGAAACAAAGCGTGCCGACGTAATCCTGATTGCTGCCAACGTTTCCCATGTTCGCCACTCGGATAGTTCCATCAGCTCTGGCCGTGAGGCTTCGCGCCGTTTGCCCATTTGATACAAGGCAGACAGTCGACAAGTCAACGATGGGACGACACCAGGACGCGAGCTTTACCGGACATTCAACAGCATCCCAACTGCCCGAACCGATTTTCCCACTGAACTTGATCAAAATCATCCTGCCGTTACGCATGATGATCCAATTGGAATCCTGGTACAGGGTTACGGAAAGCTATTTCACCGGCCAGCAGCCGCAGACGCGGAAATAGTATCCGCTGTTCATGCTGCCGCTGATCGTGACCTTGCCGTCAGAGTCGAAGGACAAGGCTCCATGCTGCCCGTTCACACCTCCCAGCAGCATCGTGCCTTCACCTTCCGGCAGGAAACCGGCGTCCATCGTCTCATTCACGGTCTGGCCGTTGGCATTGATGTCGAATAAGAAGGACGTGTTGCCAAAAGCGAAAGCCATCATGCCGACTTTGGCGAGATGTACCGTCATGCCGTAAGGCCCATGCCAGATCTGCCGTTCAAGGGTTACGGAAAACTACGCGGCTCCGATGATGAGTCGCTCCCATGCTCTCTGCAGACTCTTCAACACCGACAGGTCGGGTTTCAAATAGTAGCGGGCTGTGGTCTTGATGTCGCTGTGTCCAAGCTGGCGCGCCACTACCGAGATGTCGGCTCCGGCCGTGATTGCCAGAGTGCCGAAAGTGTGTCTGAGGTTCCTTGGCGGCACGCAGGGCAGCTTCATGCGTCGGCACCATGACAGGTAATGAGCGGCCACCTGGTTTGCGTTCAGATCCCCGACGAGGCGTCCGCTCCTGCCGTGCTTCAACTGCGCGAGCCGCTTCACGGCGAATCGTGGCAAGGCCACAGTTCTGCGACTTAAATCGGTTTTCGGATCGGTGACCGTCTCATGTCCTGCGACCCATTGCACCGATCTTTTGACAGTGACCGTGCCTCGCTTCAAGTCTAGGTCCGCCCATTCGATGCCGACCGATTCGCATCGGCGCAGTCCCGCGCAGACGGAGACCAATAACCAGGCTTCCAACGCGTGGCCATAGAAGCCTTTGAGCAGCCGTCTTACCTGTCTGGCGTCGAGCACGCGCGGCTCATACCGTCGCAGGTGCGGCAGTCTGATTTCACGACGTGTCACGTCATTGTCGGTGACTCCCCTGCGGTAGGCGAGTCGGAGTATCGCCCGCAGCACGGCCCACGCCTTGCGTGCGGCGCCGGCCTGATTGAACGAGCCGAGCCACTCCTCGATGTCGTTCGCGGTGATCGACTCCATGTCGACGTCAGCCCATTTCGGCTGGATGTGGCAGCGGTAGGCCGACTTGTAGCCCACCCTCGTGCACTCGCGGAGCTTCCCGCAGGAGGGCCACCAGACCTCATTCACAAACGTTCCCAACAACATTTCAACCTCCAAAATCCCACACGTGGTTATCGCGGCTTCCAACGGTAGCCACGTGTGGGATTTTCCTTTCGGAAGGATTCCCAATGAGCCAGGAAACCATCGTCGCAATCGTTATCGCCATCATCGGCAGCGGAGGCAGCGGCGTGTTCGTCACCTGGATTCTGAGCAAGGTCGACCAACGTCACGATCCACTGCATGAGGGCGTCAGGGAACTGTTGTTCTGCAAACTCGAGGCTCTGTACCGTCAGATGGTCGATGCAGGTGGTGTTGCGAGCATTCCGTTGAAGCAAAGCGCGGAACGAATATATGCCGCTTACCACGGTCTGGGCGGCAATGGAACCGGAACCTCGATGATCCAAGACATACGTGACGCGCATATCGCGAACACAGATTGAAAGATTCAAAAGATTTCCACACCGTCCGTACAAGGCGGACGGTACGGACAAAGGAAAGGAGAGGAATTGAACATCCTCAACAAAGGCAAGCCGAAACACAAGCGCATGAATCCACGCCGACAATGGCGCAAGCTACTGACCGCGCTCGCGGTCGCCATATCCATGGCGGTCGCGCCGGCCGCGATGGCCGACATGAACGGGTACGACATCTCGAACTGGCAGTGCGGCATCGACACCGCGACCGTGCCGGCCGATTTCGTCATCGTCGGCACCACATGGGGTTCCGGCGGCGTGTACGGTGGTTGCCTGTCCAACGGCGTTAACACCGACGCTAACCGACAACTCGCCGGAGCCATCAACAGTGGTAAGGAGACCGGCGTCTACCATTACGCGCGCGGAGTCAACCCGGAGACCGAAGCCCGGTTCTTCGTCGACAATGTGCGCGGATACGTGCACAAGAGCGTCCTGATCCTCGACTGGGAGGCGCAGGACAACGCCGCCTGGGGCGACAAGCAGTGGCCACGCAGGTGGGCCCGCGAGGTCAAGCGACTGACGGGCGTGAACCCCATCATCTACACGATGGACTCCGGGTACTGGCAGGTCGCCGGCATGGAGACGGAGCTGAACTGCGGCATCTGGATCGCACAGTACGCGACGAACCTCGTCACCGGCTACCAGACCGCCCCGTGGAACATCGGAGCGCGCGGCGAGGTGATGAGGCAGTACACGTCCAACGGCAGTCTCAGCGGCTGGTCAGGACGCCTCGACCTGAACAAGTTCCGCGGCGACCGCGCGGCATGGCGCAAGTACGCGAACCCTGACGACAAGGGCGCGGCGGATCTGCCGAGTGTCAAGCCGAAACCTCAGCCCACGACCGCTCCGGCGGTCGACCTGAACGCTTTGGCCACGCGCACCATCCGCGGCGATTTCGGCAATGATCCGGCCCGCAGGCAGGCGTTGGGTGGCAATTACGCGGCGGTCATGCAGATCGTCAACAGTCGCCTCGGCGGAGGTTCCGGCGGAACGGCCGCCACGGGTTCGCGTAGCGTCGTGGTCCGTTCCGGTGACACCATGAGTGCTATCGCCGCGGGGACCGGACTCCAGCCGGTGTCCGCCTGGCGTGTGCCGAGCGGTGACATCAACAGGATTTATCCGGGACAGATCGTCACCTATGGCGGCACGTCCGTGTCCACCGCTTCGAGCGGGGTCGGAGGCCATGTGGTCCGTTCCGGCGAAAGCCTTTGGAGCATCTACGGCTCCGGCTGGCAGTCGGCTGCCGCACGCAATGGCATCCGCAGCCCATACGTTATCTATCCCGGACAGTACCTGCGCTGAAACTCCCGTCTCCACGACTTTAAGCGTTGTGGAGACGGTTGCCGCAATGTTTAAAGAGGTGAAAAATGGATGAATCCAATAGCCCGCAATCCGATTACCTGCTGCCGGGCAGGGTATACGACATACTCAAGTGGCTCGCGTTGATCGCTTTGCCGGCCGTCGCATGGCTCGTCGGAGCGGTCGGCCCGCAATGGGGACTGCCGCACTGCGGCGAACTCGTTACGACCATCAACGCGATCGGTTTGTTCGTCGGCGCGCTCATCGGCGTGAGCCAGCTCACGTCTGTCAAGGCCGACGAGGACGGCCAGTGATTAATTTTCTGACGTGAGACTCGCACTCGCCCCTCTCTCAGCTTCTATGCTGGGGGAGGGGCCTTTTTCATTTTCCGATGGAAGGCTGCGCGGTTCGGCCACATCGACACGATATCGACACGATGACAGTTGCGAACAGTTAATTTCAACAAAGCGAACCACTGCGTATCGTATTGTTAAGAACGTCGGAATTTCAACGTTCTTAACAATGCTCACACCCGGCTACGCTCAGTCATGCCATGCCCGAATATAGCAGAATGTCGCAGGTTCAAATCCTGTCAGCCCGACAAAAAGCCCGGAGTTCCAATGGTTTTGCCACTTGGAATTCCGGGCTTCAATGATTGTGCGCACAAAAGAAACTCAGATGCCACGCATGTTGTAGTCGGCGCTCAGATCATTCATGGCATGCAGGATCTTGTATGTGTAGACCAACGGCCCGACGATGATCAACGTGCCGAGAACGCTCCATAGCCAGTATGTCGCGGCCGTCACGGTCACCGGCAAATGCCGGGCGGCCTGTTCGGTGCCGATTCGAGCGCTGAGACGATGGTTCCAGACAAGCCAGCCGATGCCGAAAGTCAGCCAGCCGACAATGAAGAACATGAGGCAATAGTGCATGGTGCGCTTGCCGTCGCGACGCGTGGCGATCAGGTTCAAGGTTTCCCCAACCTCACTCATCTGCCAAATGTCGTAGATGCCGAAAGTGATGAGACCAAGCAGCACGAATTTGAGCAGACCGCGTTTGGTACGCAACGCCGCTCCCGCCGGAACGGGAACCGGAGCCATTGGCTGAGGCTGTTGAGCGGCAGGCGGATAATATTGCTGCGATGCGGACGCGTAGGGCTGCGGCTGCGGCACGGCCGCATTCGGTTGTTGGGGGTGCGGCACAGGCACATATGGCTGTGGTTGCTGTGGCGATGTCATTCTATGCGCTCGCTCTCCTCCACATTGAGGTGAAAAAGAACGGACGTCGTCAAAGGACGCCTACACGCAATGATAGGCAGATGGGGAAGGAGTTGTATAGTTTGCATCCCATATGGATACCAGCATGTCGCTGACGAGATGGACACGTCTTTTTCCGCAGGTTTTGGTTACCATGGGTCGCATGGAAGCACTTCAAGAGAACCTATGGCCGGCACCGTATGCCGGCAAACCGCTCAACGCCACTGTGGTGGTGCCGGGTAGCAAATCCCTGTCGAACCGGTATCTCATTCTCGCGGCTCTCGGATCGGAGCCCGTGCGTTTGGTAGGGCTGCTGCGCTCGCGTGACACCGAGCTGATGATGGAGGCGTTACGTGCGCTTGGCGTCCGCTGTGAGGTTGATGTCGAAACTGATACGACGGTAACGGTGACGCCGCCAGCGGATGGCCACTTCCATGGCGATGCGAAAATTTACTGCGGACTTGCCGGCACGGTGATGCGTTTCGTGCCGGGACTTGCGCTGTTCGCCGATGGTCCCGTCGATTTCGATGGCGATGAGCAGGCATATGCCCGCCCGATGAAACCGGTGTTGGATGGCTTGCGGCAGTTGGGCGCGACCATTGAATACCACGGTGAAGAAGGCCGTCTGCCGTTCACAATCACTCCGCCCGCATTTGATTCGGCCGTGCGCGAAACGCCGAATGTGGTTTCCATCGATTCGTCCGGCTCGTCGCAGTTCATTTCCGGCCTGTTGCTGATCGGCTCGCGTGTGCCAGGCGGCCTTGAGCTGCACCATACGGGGAAAAAGACTCCAAGCCTGCCGCATATCCGAATGACGGTGGCCGATCTTAAAAGTGCTGGTGTGGATGCGATTGCAGATGAAGACGTTCATGTCTGGGGAGTCGCTCCGGGAACGGTTCAACTACCCGGGCAGGTGACGGTCGAACCGGATTTGTCGAATGCCGCTCCGTTCCTGGGCGCCGCGTTGATCGCCGGCGGAACCGTGCGTGTGCCGCATTGGCCGGAAACCACCACGCAACCTGGTGGTTTGCTGCCGGGGTATCTTGAACGCATGGGAGCGCAAGTGTCTTTCCCGGAAAAGAACGGCATCCGTTATTGCGAAGTCACAGGTGGACATGCCATCAACGGTTTGGGTGATTTCGATCTGACCGCTGCCGGTGAAATCGCGCCATCGCTTGCTGCGATTCTGGCTTTCGCCGACAAACCGACCAATATGATCGGCATCGGCCATTTACGCGGACACGAGACGAACCGTCTTGAGGCGTTGGTCAATGAAATCACGCGTATTGGGGGAGAAGCTCGTGAATTGCCGGATGGATTGAAGATAACGCCCGTATCCGCGGGCTGCCTTCGACCGGCCGTGATGGAGACTTATGCCGATCATCGTATGGCCACATTCGCGGCGATGCTTGGCCTACGCATCAAAGGCATCCAAGTGAAGAACGTCGCCACGACGGCGAAAACCCTACCGAATTTCGTGGATATGTGGAATGGCATGCTTGTTTGACGGATACGCAAAAGTGACATCGGAGGACGTTCGGTCCGTCTGACGAGAGCGGACTTGTTTCCGTAACATAACGGAAGGGGCTTTCCACAAGAATAGTTTGTGGAAAGCCCCTTCCGTTATGCGTCAAGCCTGCGGGCTCACTCCCATTCGATGGTTGCCGGCGGCTTGGAAGTGCAGTCAAGCACCACGCGGTTGATCTGACGGCATTCGTTGGTAATACGCGTCGAGATGGTGGCGAGCACGTCGTACGGGATACGCGACCAGTCGGCGGTCATGGCGTCTTCGGACGACACCGGACGCAACACGATCGGCGAGCCGTAGGTGCGTTCGTCACCCTGCACGCCCACGGAATGCACGTCAGCAAGCAGCACGACCGGGCACTGCCAGATGTCGCGGTCGAGGCCGGCCTTGGAAAGCTCCTCACGTGCGATGGCATCAGCTTCGCGCAACAGGTCAAGACGTTCCTTGGTGATTTCGCCGATGATGCGGATGCCGAGACCCGGACCCGGGAATGGCTGACGCCAGACAATCTCATCCGGCAGACCGAGTTCGGTGCCAATGGCGCGCACCTCATCCTTGAACAGGGTGCGCAGCGGCTCGATGAGCTGGAATTTGATGTCCTTCGGCAGGCCGCCCACATTGTGGTGCGATTTGATGTTGGCCGCGCCATCGCCGCCGCCGGACTCTACGACGTCCGGATACAGCGTGCCCTGCACGAGGAATTTGACTTCCTTGCCGGAGGCACCGGCCTCTTCGATGACCTGACGCTGCGCCTTCTCAAAAGTGCGGATGAACTTCTCTCCGATGATCTTGCGCTTCTTCTCCGGCTCGCTCACGCCCTTCAACGCGGTGAGGAAGTCTTCGGAGGCGTCCACGGCGATGAGCTTGATGCCGGTGGCCTCGACGAAATCATGTTTGACCTGCTCGGCCTCGCCCTTGCGCAGCAGACCGTGGTCCACGAACACGCAGGTGAGCTGCTCGCCGATGGCCTTATGCACCAGAGCCGCCGCGACGGCGGAGTCGACGCCGCCGGACAGGCCGCAAATCACCTGGGCGTCGCCGACCTTCTCGCGGATTTTCTTGACCTGGTCCTCGATGATGTTGGACGCGTTCCAGTTATCGCCGAGGCCGGCGCACTTGTGCAGGAAGTTCTCGATGAGCTTCTGGCCCATCGGAGTGTGCTTGACTTCCGGATGCCACTGCACGCCGTACAGTTTGCGGGATTCGTCCTGCATGGCGGCGACCGGTGCGCCTTCGGTGTGGGCGAGCACTTCGAAGCCTTCCGGCGCGGTCTTGACGGCCACGCCATGGCTCATCCACGTGCTTTGCTCTGCGGGAGAGCCGTCGAGCAGACCCTCCGCCTTGTCGATGGTGGTTTCCGTTTTGCCGTATTCGCCCAGGGCGGCCTTGTCGACATCCGCGCCCAACGCGTATGCCATGGCTTGGAAGCCGTAGCAGATGCCGAGCACCGGAACGCCCGCGTCGAACAGCTTCTTGTCGACGCGCGGAGCGCCCGGTTCGAACACGGAAGCGGGGCCACCGGACAGGATGATGGCCTGCGGATCCTTGGCCAGCATCTCATCGACCGGCATGGAATGCGGCACGAGCTCCGAATAAACATTGGCCTCACGCACGCGACGTGCGATCAGCTGGGCGTACTGGGCTCCGAAATCGACAACGAGCACAGGACCTGCAGCCATAACACTCTCCCTTTAATATGAGGTATCAAGAAACGAACAATACTAACTGCTCTATTGTGACGTTGCAAGGAGACATTGGAAACACGTGAACGGAGAATGAACGAATCTCACAATTGCTTACTCCCACCTACTCAACACGCCGCGTGTGTATCTAGGGAAACGAACGTGGGAAACATGTGTTAACCGACTAAAAACGTTGATTTTGAGCCGTTTTTCAATCTTTTTGAGAGAGTGTGAAGTACGCACAAAAATCCCGATAAAAGCACACATTTGCGTACAGAAAAATAACAATTGAACACACAGTCGCAAAAAAACAGCAAAAAGTCGAACCGCGCTCGTAATATGTGCAAGTGACTGGAAATGAGGCATACCGCGTAACCGCAAGGTTTTAGGCATGGCTCATGACCTAAGGAAATAAACAATCGCACATCACAGTGCAGGAGTACAGGAGTACACATGACGAGTCCTGTTATTGGCACCCCTTG
>OAWN01000205.1_pt1 | contig 26916 bp, 20 predicted proteins | sample 1476801 | NCBI WGS metagenome assembly OAWN01 (sample SAMEA2580214, study PRJEB22360) | human gut metagenome | biome: human gut; feature: human-associated habitat; material: faeces | place: Denmark | collected 2008/2010 | reverse complement strand
ACATGACGTGTGTTGTGTGCGGCGGCCCCCCAAGCCGAGCCGTAAGGATCACCGCACGGCCGGCGTCGGAACACGTGAAGTCATGCAGAAACAAATCAGTCTGCCCGGCCTGTGCCGGCGAACAGAACACCGTTTTCGAAAGGAGAGTGGCATGAGCGGCATGTCGAAATTCACCGACAGTCCTGAACAGGCGGCCGTCGTTCAGGCCCCCTCATACGCCGATGTGGTGGTGGTCGCAGGCGCAGGATCCGGCAAAACCTACACCATGACCAAGCGCATCATCAACCTGATCGAACAGGGCGTTTCGCAGGAAAAGATTCTGGGTCTCACCTTCACGCGCAAGGCCGCCTCCGAACTGCTGTCCCGCGTGTCTGCGGCCGTGGTGAGCAATCAGGGTGGCCGGACTGGATCGGCCGGCGCCGCGTTCCTCAAGCCGGAAATCTCCACATACGACGCATTCTTCCAGACCATCGTGCGCCAATACGGTTTGCTCGTCGGCTTCGATCAGAATACGCAGCCGCTGAGCGAAGCGGGGGCCATGCAGCTGATTTATGCCGTGCTCGACAAGCATATGGACGAAATTATGCGATTCGACGGCGACCTCGCATCGTTCGGTACCATCGCCGGCAGGGTGTTCGCACTGTCCAATGCCATCTCCGGTGCCATGATCGGCGGCGACTGTACCAGCTTCGACGAGGCCGTGGAGCGTGTGCGCGCCTGGGATGAAGCATTCGTCGCACAAGTGGCCAAGGCACTTGAGGACGAAGAGATTCCCGCCGATATTAAGGCCCCCAAACCTCTGAAGAGAAAGAAAAAGGAATCCGGCGAGGATTTCGAAGCGCGCAAACGCCAGTACCGCGAACAATGCCACGCCCTATGTGTCTACAAGGTCAGCCAGTTATCCGACGTGACGCGTCAACGTGACCTGCTGCTGCACCTCGTAGCCGACTACAATGCCGAGAAACGGGCTCGCAACATGGCGGAATTCAGCGATTTCACCATCGCCGCGTTCCAGCTGGTCACTCGATTCCCGTCAATCGGCGCCACCTATCGCAAACGGTATTCGCATGTGCTGCTCGACGAATACCAAGACACATCCACCACGCAGGCCGCGCTATTGGCATCCCTGTTCCACGTCGATTCGGTACGTCGATCGGCAGTCAACGCCGTCGGCGACCCATTCCAATCGATCTATGCATGGCGAGGCGCCAGCCCGGGCGCATTCCGCATGCTGCAACGCGATTTCGGCATGAGCGAGACCGACAAGCCGTTTGCCTTGAGCGTGACCCGACGCAACTCCTGCATGGTGCTCGAAGCGGCCAATAACCTCACCAAACCGTTACGGTTGCCCGTCCGGCGCCTAAGCAGTTCGTTGATGCGCGAAGTGGACGTACCGGCCCTGTCCAACATCGATACCGCGCCCGAGGGTACGCTTGGCGTGCTCGGCTTCGCCACTTTCGGGCAGGAGATCGACGCCGTCGTGCGCTTCGCCAAACATGCGATCGCGCTACACACGCCATCCGACGCCGCACTGGCCGGCGGCGTGAAAGACAATCGCCCGCATGTGGCCGTGCTGTTCCGTTCCAAACAGTCGATGCCGAAATACGAGGATGCATTGAAACAGGCCGGACTGACCACGCTGGTAATCGGCCAGGCGGCGTTGCTGGAACGTCCGGAAGTACAGGATATCTTCGCCCTGTTGCACGTAATCTGCGATCACACCGACAGCGGATCGCTGATGCGACTGCTCGCCACCCCGCGATTCGGCGTCGGAGCGGCGGATTTGCAAGCGCTCGCCGCCATCGCGGAAAACGTGAATACGGCACATCGGTATCGTGCGCTTATCGCGGCAGGCATCATTCCCGGCAAGACGGACGAACCGGACGATTCGAGCGCTACCGGCGCAGCGCAGGCCAAGATGCCATCCGAAACCGAAATCCGCGCCATCGTGCGCGAATATCGTGACCAAGTGCCCAACGCCGTCTTTCTGATCGACCTCATGCTGCGCGACGACCTGTCGAAACTCATCGACGGCAAACTCAGCGCCGGGGGAGCGGCAGCCGTGCTTCGCGCCGCCGACATGCTGCGCCAGGTGCAGCACGTGTACGGTCATCCGCTGCCGGAAGTGGTGCGTGCGGCCATCGGCGCGCTGAACCTCGACATCGACATGCTGCTCGCCGAACACATGCAACACCCGAATGACACCTCCAATGTGACGCTTGCCAAGTCGCCGCTTGACGCCGTGATGAGCCTCGCCGACACATACATGCAGGAGATCGCGGCTCAAGGCACGCCCAGTCTGCGCGCATTCGTGTCATGGGTGGATTCTTTGCGCGACGCATCCGATGACAATGCCACCGCACCCGATACGCCCGTTGACGTAATGCTTATGACCGTGCATCAGTCGAAAGGCCTCGAATGGGATGCGGTAGCCGTGGTAGGCATGTCCGACGGCACATTCCCGTCCAGCCAAGGCGATTCGCTGAACGTCACGGTCGACGAGGAACACCTCAATGGACTGAACAACGGCGAATGGACGCCGCCGGAATATGCCGAAACCGCCAAGACCTGGCTGCAGAATCCCGCCGCCGTGCCCGTTCCCGTGCGTGTGGACGCCGGCATCCTGCCTCGATTCCCGCATGATTCACTCGTCGGCGGCGACCCGATCGAGGCGCTCGCCAGCCTGGACGATGCGGAGACCATTGACGATGAGGTGTTCGGAACCCTACGTTCTCTGCAGATCGACGATATGGAAGGCATGGACCCGACCGGCCTGTATCTGACGCAAAGCGAGGAATACGGCCGCCGATTGCACGCCGACGAACGGCGGCTCGCCTATGTGGCGTTGACCCGCGCCCGACACGAGGTGCTGCTTACCTTCAGCGTGCATAGCGAAGAGAGCCGTGACTCCCGTTTAGTCGAAGGCAAGAAGCAGGGAGTTAGGGGCCCTTCGAACTTCTGGAGCGAAGTACGCGATTCGATGAACGGCATCGTTTCGGTGGCGCGGGAGCCCGGCAATCTTGCCGATTCCGCTGCTGCAGCGGACATGATTGACGGCGTGGAGACGCTCGCCTCAATCGGTGCGCCCCTGCCGGACGGCTACTTCGTGGGCGAACATGCCCGCGACTATGAGGATGCGGTGGTCGGCGACGCTTGGAATGCGCCGCTTGAGCCGGCTGCCGAGCAGCGGAATCTGCCGTGGCCGTGCGGTCTGAGCGATCGGCTGGCCACAACGTTCGCCGCATCGGCCGATCAGGTCCGTTCGGCCATGCAGGCCCTATCCGGTGCGTATGACGGACATGACGGCGACCAATCGGCCGATGACATGACGATGCCTGTCGACGAGTCGCTGCTGTTGCGCGCACGCCTGCTGGTCGGTGACGAACATCTCATGCCCGACACCGGCGATAGCGCAACTGATTTCGATGCGGCCGTCCGTGTCCGCGGCGAGAGGATTCTCGCAGGCGGCCGCCAGAACGTCACCTCCCTGCAGGCTCGCGCCGGTGTGATGGATGACCGCTCCTCCAGTGAGTACTGGCGTGGTCTGGTCCGTCCGATTCCGCGCGTCGCTTCGCCGTCCGCACAACTCGGCACGCGTTTGCACGCATGGGCGGAACGGTTCGTCATGGCCGATGCCGAATCCGATGCAGGCGTCGGCAATGCCGTCTCCCGTGCGGATCTCATCAACGGTCTTGCGCAGGATGAAGCGAAAATCGTACGTATCGAACAATCCGGTGAATCTGGCAATGCGTCGCAGGAACGCAAGCTGCTCGACTGGCGGCATCGTCTTGTGCAATCGGTGTGGGCCGAACGAAACCCTGCATGGGCGGAACGGCAGCTCGTCGTCGACGTACCGCAACTCGGTACCATCGTCAATGGCAAACTCGACGCGGTGTTCTTCGGTGGCATCGATCCGAACGACCAATCGAAGACCTACACCATCGTCGACTGGAAAACCGGACACAGGCCGCGCAAACGTAACGAAATCGACGAAAAACTCGCACAGCTCGACATGTATCGCATTCTGCTGTCAGCGATGGAAGGCGTGCCGTTGGATTCTATCGACGCCTGCCTCTACTATCTGAGTGAGCCCAAAGAGGGCGATCGGGAGCTTAAGGCTCTCGACAAAACAGAACAAGAGATCCTTGCCGAGTTGAGCTACGGAATTCCGCAGCAATCCGACAACGACTAATGCCGATGCGCCGAACGTTGAAGCGACGCGCTGTGACGGCCTGCCTGCAGGGTAACGCACTGCAGGCAACGTTGTGGAGGAACGCCGCTACCCTCGTGCAGCATGTGTGGGCGGGCACACGTGCCGGACGCAACGAAAGTTAAGGAGCAATTGCATCATGGCTGCGATCGACGCAACCAACACCACCGGCGCATCGGCCGGAAACAACCCGAATTCGATTATCTATCGTCCGATCGGCTGGGATGACCTGGATGCCGTGGTCGAACTGTTCGACCGCACATGGCCGCAGGACGGCGAACTTGCCGGTACTGAAACGTCCCTGCTGATTTCCCGGTATTTCGTACTGCATTATCTGCAACCGACCACGTTCGCGAACGCCGCCTTTACCGTCGACGGCACGCTGGCGGGCGTCACCTTCATCCGTGTCGCCGGCGAACAGCCGCAGCTTGACGAAATCGACGTCGCCGACGAGATGGCGGGCATCGAACGTGGCATCATTGCTCACGAAGAGGCCGCGAAACGTCTTGAGAGGCTGAACAACGCGTTTTCATTGGAACTGGCTTTGGAGAGGAACAGTCGCGCCAACGAAACCACGCTAGGCGAGTTGGAGTTGTTCGTCGTCAATCCCGACGTGCGTGGCCAAGGCGTGGGCGGCGGCCTGTGGCGCCGTATGCAGGAGCATTTCGCCGCATGGAACGTGGACGCGTTTTACCTGCACACCGATTCCGACTGCGATGTGAGTTTCTACGATCATAAAGGTCTGGAACGCATCGCTGAACGTAATGCCGGAGTCTCGAGCGTTGACGGAGCGGAGCCGCTGTTCGACGACATGTTCATCTACCGCGGGGAGGTGGCGGGTCTGTGAGCAAAGCCATGGAATCCGCGAAATCCGCGAAATCTCCGTATGCGGTGCTGTTCTCCATTCCCGGGGCCAAGGCGTTCTGCGCCTCCGGCGCATTGGCTCGACTGCCGATGTCGATGATGGGATTGGGCATCATTCTGGCGCTTAATCATCTGTACGACAATTGGACCATCGCTGGCGTGATGAGCGCGGCCTACGTATTCGCCACCGCGGCCGTGACGCCGTTCTATGCGCGCCTGTTTGACCGCTTCGGCCAACGCAAAGTTGGCAAATTCGTGCTCGCGGTGCAGGTTGTGGCCATGTTGTCCTTCGCATTCGCCGCTTTGGTGCGCGTACCGATTCCGTTGCTGTTCGTACTGGCCGTCGTGATGGGGCTGACGCAGTTCGCCTTCGGCGCACTCGTGCGTACCCGCTGGGCGTACGTGCTGGAGCGCACCGATAACAGCGAGATGCTCAACACCGCATATGCGCTGGAATCCGCCATCGATGAGATCGTGTTCATTTTCGGCCCGATTCTCGCCGCATTCCTGGCGGCTTCCGTGAATCCGGTCTCGCAACTGTTCGTACCGACTGCCGCCAGCGCAATCGGCGGCACGATGTTCTTCGCATTGCGCGATACGCAGCCGCCGGTCATCCGCATGGTGAATGTGACCGCCGCCGATGCGGACGATGCCGACGTGCGTTTCGCCAATTCGACCGATGCTGATGCGGCTGTTGCCGGAACTGCTTCCGACAAACTGAGCATGAGGCAGCTCAAGACCTCCGATAATCGCAGGAAGCGCAATGTGCTCACCTATGCGGGCGTGATTCCGCTGCTGATGGTGTTCGTGGTGTTCAATATGAGCTTCACCGCATTCGATACGTCCATGACGGCCGTGATGAAGGCCCTGCATCTCGATTCGGTGCTCGGCGTGCAGCTCGCCATGTTGGCGCTCGGTTCCTGCATCGGTGCGCTGTTCTTCGGGTCGCGCGAACTCAAAGGTTCACGTTGGCGCCACATGATCATGTTCCTTGCGTTGATGACCATCGGATTCGTGGTGATTCACGCCTGTCTCGGCAATCTGGTGCTGATGGGATTCGTCGAGGTGCTGACGGGCCTTACGATTTCGCCGGTGTTCGCTTCCGGCAATCTGGTGGTGAAGGAGACCGTGCCTGAAGAGTCGCTGACCGAAGGATTGTCCTGGGTGAGTACCGCCGGTACCGTGGGCGCTTCGTTCGGTTCGATGATCACCGGCATCGTGCTTGACCATGCCACGCCGAACACCAGTCTGATGATGCCGTGGATCTTCGTGCTGTGTTCGATTCCGTTCGCCCTGCTCGGCTGGCTCATCGTCCGCAAACGTGGGTGATCGTAGGCTCTTTGACGGGCGGATTGTCTCTTGGGAACGGACCGGTTTCGGCCCGTTCCCTTTCCATATCTGCGCCGAAATGACTGGTCCTTGCGCCTGTCCGAACCGGATATCGTGGTTCGGGTCGAAGCGTTTCTTTAGATTCATACGTAGAATCCATACTTGGGATTATTTGGAATCCGCAGCAGCTTTGTAACAGTAAGGAGCAAACATGATCAAGGTTTCCGTAGTCGGGGCCAAGGGCCGCATGGGCTCTCACGTGGTCGATGCCGTGAACGGCGCAGCTGACACCGAGCTCGCCCTCGCGTTCGATGCCGGCGACGATCTGAGCGGAATCACTCCGGAGAACACCGATGTGGTGGTTGAATTCACCGTACCGAGCGTATCCCTGAACAACGTGCTCGCACTTGTCAGGCAGGGCGTCGATGTGGTGGTCGGCACCACCGGCTGGACCGACGAGAAACTTGATCAGGTGCGCGCCGCGCTTGCCGAGGCGCCACGCGACAACCAGAGTGTGTTCATCGCCCCGAATTTCGCCATTTCCGCAGTGCTGGCCGACTACTTCGCCAAGGTGGCCGCACCGTACTTCGAATCCGCCGAAGTCATCGAACTGCATCATCCGAACAAGGTTGATGCCCCTTCCGGTACCGCCATCCACACGGCTCATGCCATCGCCGATGCCCGTAATGCGGCCGGTCTTGGCGAGGTTCCGGACAATACCGAAACCGATGGTGGTTCTCGCGGTCAGGTCGTCGACGGCATTCACGTGCATGCCGTGCGGCTGCGCGGCCTCAACGCCCATGAGGAGGTGCTTTTCGGTAATGCCGGTGAGCAGTTGACCATCCGTGCAGACAGCTTCGATCGCATCTCCTTCATGCCGGGCGTACTGCTTGCCGTTCGTAAAATCGCCACCGGCGACTATTCCGGCCTTACCGTGGGCCTGGACCACTTCCTCGACCTGTAGTCCATACGGTGTAGTCCATGTGGTTCGGCTGTAGCCCATGTGTAGTCCGCACGGTTCGACCTGTAGTCCATACGGTTCGGCCCATGCACCAACGGAAGCCCAAGCCGCAGTCCATCCCCCAAACTACCGACACTGAGCGCTCGTAGGTGTCGGTAGTTTGGGTCCTTCCTCAATCTGCCGATACTGACAGTCCTTCAGCGTCGGCAGATTGTATCTCAACCCAATCTACCGATGCTGAGAGGCAGTCAGCGTCGGTAGGTTGCGATTTCTTCCAATCTGCCGACGCTAAGCGGTTTACGACATGGCCGGTTGATGCGGTGACGGTTATCTACAACCATGAATCCTTACTGACACGCGGGTTTTCCGCACCCTTATCCACATTTCCCGAAAACGCCTCGCTTGAAAGCCGATTCCGGTTACAGTCGATTCATGAAGAATCATGCACGAGTTAATCGTCTCATCGAAGAGGCTATGGCGGAGCGACGATGCGCGTTTTCGCCTATTGAGTCAGAGAATGCCGCCTTACGCAGGCGGGTAGCTGAAGACGGAGGGCTGTTGCGTCCCGCCCGCGGTCTGCATGTTCCCTCCGACTATTGGAACGGCCTTGATCCGTTCGAACGTTCCATGCACATGGCGCGGGCGATGGCAAGGCAACACCCGAAGTGGGTGTTCGTTGGAAACATCGCCGCGACGGCTCATGGTTTCGAACATTCCTGGAAACTGCACGACGGCACCGTTTCCATCGCGAGCGCCTATCACAACGGCCTCTGCAGAATCGCGAAGGTTCGCCGTGTTATATTCCGGAGCAATGCATGTCAGTGGAGGTGGTTGACGGGCTGCCTGTTCTTGACAAAATACGTACAGTGCTGAATTGCTCGGTGCAATACGATTTTCCATATGGGCTTCCCATTGCGGATTCCGCGCTGAGACAAGGAATCGGACGTCGCGATTTGTCCGCCGGCTGTTCGGCTATGCGCATCGGCTATGCGCAGGCGGCGCGCGTACTGCGATATGCCGATGGTGCGAGCGAGAACGGCGGCGAATCGATGCGCCGTGCAGTGATGATTGATGAGGGTTTTGCCATTCCGCTATTGCAGACGATTTTCGTCGATCCCGAAACAGGGCGTCGATACCGTGCCGATTTTGCATGGCGACTGCCGGACGGTCGGATTGCCGTAGGCGAGTATGACGGTACGCAGAAGTATGTCGATCCGCAGATGACAGGCCGTAGGAGCGTCCAAACCGTGGTGCAGATGGAGCGTGAACGTGAGGAAGCGTTGCGTCGCGCCGGAGTCTCGCTGATAGTACGGTTCACCTATGACGATGTGATTGAACGAGTGCCGCTTGTGAACAAGCTGCTGCGGGCGGGCATTCCCCGATCCTCTTCCTCAATCCATCGACGGTGATGGCTTCTCACCGTCGGTGGATTGAGTAGGACGTGAAGGATTACGATTTGACCAATCTGGTGATGGCCGCGCTGACTTCGGTGAGCTTTTCGTCGGAAACGGCGCCGCCTTCCTGCGTGGCCTGCTTGACGCAATGATTGAGATGGTCGTCGAGCAGCAGCAGTGCCACTGATTTCAATGCACTGTTGGCGGCGGAGATCTGGGTGAGGATGTCAATGCAGTACTCGCCGTCCTCCGTCATTTGTTTGATGCCGCGCACCTGACCTTCGATGCGATTGAGGCGGGCGATGATGTTCTTCTGGTCATCCGCATAGCCGTGTTGCGTAACGTTCATTGCCGTACTCCTCTTGACGCTGAAATCTTGACCTCAAAGCTAAAACTCAAGTCTACACTCTTGCAAATATACCCTATAGGGGTATATGGTGGTGGTATTCGTTGAAGCGAAAAGTCAAAAACAGGAAATCGGTGAGAAACTATGCAAGCTGTAATCGCCATCATTGTGGCATTGCTCGTGAGTGCGGTTGTACTATGGTTCTTTTTCGCGCCGCGCAAGGCGTATCGTGCGAAAATCGACGGTGATGTTCAGGAGGCCGTAATCGAGGTCAAGGGCGGCTACAGTCCCGCCATCATCGAAGCCGAAGCCGGGATGCCGCTGAAATTGGTGTTCGACCGTAAAGAGGACGGCGAGTGTTCGTCACATGTCGTGTTCTCCGACTTCGGAGTGGATCTGGCGTTGCCGGCCTTCCGTACGACCGCGCTGACATTGCATCCGCAAACCCCGGGGGAGTACCCTTTCGCGTGTGGCATGAACATGCTGCATGGCACGTTGAAGGTACTGCCTGGCAGGCATCATCGTGCGGAATCCACGCAGGAAGACGCCGTGGAATCTTTCCGTCCGTCGGTCACGTCGGCACCTTCCTCGTCACGTGCCCCGTCATCTTCCGATGCCGTTTCCAATGCCGTGAGGGAATCAGGCTCATGCCGCCTTGCGCAGTCGCCGCGGTCGCACGAAATCAGGATGCTGATCGTCCGTCTTGTCGTGGCGGCCGTCTGCACGATTCCGGTATTCTGCTCCACCATGCTCATGCTGTACCGCATGCCAGCATGGTTGCAATTGATGTTCATGCTACCGATCGTCGGGTACGCGGCCCTGCCGATTTTCCGCAGCGGATTCGCGGCAATCGCGCATCGTTCGCCGGAAATGAACGCACTCGTCAGTCTCGGCACGGTATTCGCGTTCCTGTATTCCTGCGTGGTCACGTTCGCGCCGCGGATTCTGCCCGAAAACGCACGCGAACCGTATTTCGAAGCGGTCGGCGTGGTAATCACCCTGATGCTTGTAGGCCAGTTGCTTGAAGCGAGGGCCCGTGTCGGCACCGGTGAGGCGATGCGCGCCTTGGCCGGACTGCAGCCGAAAACCGCTCGGGTGATACGCGACGGCAAGGAAGAGCAGATTGACGTTGACGATGTGCAGGTCGGCGATATCATCGCCATTCGTCCCGGCGAAAAGCTACCGGTGGATGGCATCGTCACCGCTGGCACCTCAAGCGTCGACGAATCCATGATTACCGGCGAATCCATGCCGGTCACCAAAAAAATCGGTGACAATGTAACCGGTGCCACCATCAATGAGTCCGGCGCATTGCGGTATCGTGCCACGAAAATCGGTAAGGATACGGTGCTTGCGCAGATTATGGCGTTCGTCAGATCCGCGCAGAGTTCGAAGGCTCCGGTGCAACGCATGGCCGACAGCATCGCAGGCGTTTTCGTGCCGATTGTCGTGCTGATCGCCATCTGGTCGTGCGCGTTGTGGTTCGCGTTCGGCCCGGAACCGCGCGTCACGCATGCATTGGTCGCTGCCGTTTCCGTGCTGCTCGTCGCATGCCCGTGCGCATTGGGATTGGCGACCCCGCTTTCCGTAACGGTTTCCACTGGTCGGGCTGCGCAGATGGGTGTGCTCATCCGTTCCGCCGAAGCGTTGGAAACGACCGGTAAGATCAATGCCGTGGTGCTTGACAAGACCGGCACCATCACTGCGGGCAAGCCATCACTCACTGATGTACTGCCGCTCGGCAAATGGCGTAACGATCTGGAAGGGCTGCTGTCGCTGACCGCCGCCGAGCATGATTCGGAGCATCCGCTTGCTGCGGCCATCGTCGCGGGAGCGCAAAAACGCGGCATTCCAATCGGTGAAGTCACGGCATTCCATGCGATTGCCGGTCAGGGCGTCACCGCCGACATCACGGTGAGCTCGCGCTGGCTTGCGGCCTCGGCGAAGCGTGATGATTCCGTGGTCCTGCCGAATGCGGACGCGCGCGAAACGCATGCCGTCGCGGTAGGCAATACCGATTTGATCGACCGACTTGAGATCGGTATGCCAAGCGTCGGTGATGAGAATCTTGACGACATCATCGCTGATATGCAACGTCTGTCGAGCCACGGCAAGACGCCGGTATTGACTGCCATCGACGGCGAACTTGCGGGCATCGTGGCCGTTGCCGACACCGTCAAACCGGATTCCGCCGAGGCAATCGCACGGCTGAAGTCACATGGCATCGAAGTCGTCATGCTGACCGGCGACAACGAGACCACTGCGCAGGCCGTGGCTGGTCAGGTTGGCGTGACCCGTGTGATTGCCGGCGTGCATCCGGAGAACAAGGCCGACGAGGTGGCCCGACTGCAAGGGCAGGGCTATACGGTCGCGATGGTGGGGGACGGCATCAACGACGCTCCGGCGCTGGTCCGTGCCGACGTGGGCTTCGCCATCGGCACCGGTACCGATGTGGCCATTCAATCCGCCGACGTGACGTTGATGAACGGTTCGCTTATAGGCCTCGTGCATGCCATCGACCTGACGCACGCCACTATGCGCAACATCGCACAGAATCTCGGGTTCGCCCTTGGTTATAACAGCATTGGCATCGCCATGGCCGCGGGCGTACTGTATCCGTTTACAGGCCGGATGCTCAGCCCGATGATTGCGGGCGCGGCCATGGCGTTCTCCTCGCTATGCGTGGTGTCGAATGCCAGCCGCCTGCGCTTGTTCGACCCGGGCAAACCCAAGACCTATCAGGTTCGCAAGCCGAATCTGAGCAATAGCAAACACAGTCAGAAAGGAAACATCATGGGACTGTTCAGTGATCATAAGGCCAAGAACGAAGGCTCCTGCGGCGGCCATTCCTGCCACTGCGGCCATGGCAACGCTGGTTCCGGCGATACTGCGACCACCGTGAAGGATCCGGTGTGCGGCATGACCATCGACCCGGCCACCGCCGCCGCGACCCGCGAGCATGAGGGCATCACCTACTATTTCTGCAATCTGGGCTGCGCCGACAAGTTTGATCAGGATACCGCCCGCTACATTGCCTAACGATCCGGATTAACGGCTTGCCCGGTCGAGCAGGCTCACGAAGGATCTATTCCGTGGTTTTCAAAAATCATGTGTTTGGCCGTTCCGAGCTGCGCCATCGCAACGTTCGGAACGGCCAAACACATGAAATCGGCAAGTACAATCCGCATGAGAATACAACGGACATTGCAAGCATCGCGGCGAACTTGAGCATCACCGATGACATTCCGACAAAAGGAATCCACTCCTGATAGGCTAAGCCGGAAGCGAAGAATGGAGCGGAGAATTCATGAATGCAAAGAATATCATTGCGGAATACGATGTGCCATCCACTGGACTGTGGGCGGCACTGGTCTTCGTGGTGTCGTTGAATCTACGGCCGGCCATCGCCGCAGTCGGTCCGTTGCTTACGCAAATTGGTGCCGATCTTTCCTAGGGCGAAGGCGTGCAGGGCGTCCTGACGGCGATACCGTTGCTTGCCTTTGCCGCGGTCAGCCCGTTGGTTACGTTCATCGAACGCCGTGTCGGTGTGGATATGGCGATTCTGTCGGCCCTGCTGTGCATTGCGGTCGGCAATTCCATTCGCTCGTATTGTGGCAATGTCGGAATCTGGTTGGGAACGGTGATTTTCGTTTCCTCAATCGCCGTGGGCAACGTGCTGGTGCCGGTGATCGTAAAACGCGACTATGCCGGTCATATTGCGATGGCTACAGGTGTTTACTCCGGCTGTATCACCGTAGGTGCCGCCACTGCGGGATTGATTTCCGCTCCACTTGCGCAGGTGTGGTGCGATTGGCGTGCCTCACTTGCCGTTTGGAGTGTGCCGCCGCTAGTGGTCGCGGCATTGTGGGCGTTGCGCATACTGCATAATCGCCAGATTATGCAAATCACTGTGCCCAACGTGACGCGAACCAATGCAGCAACCACCTCCCATGAATCGGGATACGATACATTCCGTTGTGTGCTGCGACGTCCGATGACATGGTACGTCACTGTGTTCATGGGATTGCAATCATCCACTTTCTACACCATGTCCAATTGGATACCGAGCGTTTCCGCATCCGCTGGCTTCGACGCCTCCACGGCCGGCGTGCACCTGTTCATATTCTAGGGCGTTGGTATTCTTTCCGGTCTGCTGATACCCAAGCTGATGAATGTGCGCGGTAACCAGATTTGTGCGGCGCTCACTTCCAGCATTCCCATGCTGGTGGCGGGTCTCGGCATGCTGGTGTTCCCGCAAGCCATGATTGTCTGGTCGCTCATCGGCGGCTGCGCACAGGGATCAGCGCTGGTCGTGGCGCTCGCGTTGATCGCCATGCGTGGGCAGGGCGGTGCCGAAACCGTGGTGCTTTCGGGCATCGCGCAATCATTCGGTTATCTGATAGCTTCGCTGGGACCACTGGTATTCGGCGTATTGATGCAGCTTACCGGTGGTCGTCAGGTTTCGCTTGGATTGTTCGCGTGCATGGCGTTCCTCCAATGCGTTGTTGCCGTCATTGCCGGACAATCTTCCAAAGATGGCGTTTCGCGTTCGATCGGGTCTTAAGCGCTCATAGGGTCTGTAACACAAGCTGAAAGGCCTCGATCCGGGAAGGATGTCGGGGATGTTGGTACGTGCGATACCAAGAGGGGTGTTGCGGGCGTCAACGTTGCCGCTGCCTACGATGGATCCGAATACGTCTTTTCCGGAATGTGACGCTTTTTGCGTACGGCTTCCCTTCGAGTCCGTGGCGCGAAGTACCGTGGAACGTATGACTGACGGTACGATGCATCTTCTCGATCCCGCTCCTTTCGGGCGAATTCTCCCGGCCATGGTGACCCCCATGAAGGCCGATGGCTCCGTTGATTTCGAGGCCGCGCGCAAGCTTGCGACGCAGCTCGTGGCCGACGGTGCCGATGGTCTTGTGGTCAACGGCACCACCGGCGAATCACCGACCACTCACATGGAGGAGAAGGTCGAGCTGGTTCAGGCCGTCAAGGACGTCGTGGACGTGCCGGTCATCTCCGGTGCCGGCTCCAACGACACCGCACACACCGTGCGCATGGTGGAGCAGACGCAGGAGGCGGGCGCCGATGCGGTGCTCGTGGTCGCGCCATACTACTCCCGTCCTTCTCAGGAGGGCGTGTTCCGTCATTACAAGGCGGTCAACGATTCGGCGGACAAGCCGATTATCGTCTACGATGTGCCAGGCCGCACCGGTCTGCACATCCAGCTGGAAACCTACCGTCGACTGGCCGAACTCGACCATGTCAAGGCGGTGAAGGACGCCACCGGCGACATCGCGGGGGCCGTGCGCAAGCGTATGGAAACCGGCCTGACCTGGTATTCCGGCGATGATGGCCTGTTCCTGCCGTTCCTTTCCGTAGGTGCGGTCGGCATCATCTCCGTGATCGCGCACGCGGCGGCCGGCCCGATGCGTGACCTCGCCAACGCCTTCGACCGTGGTGACATCCACGAGGCGCAGCGTCTTGCCATGCAACTCGCGCCGCTGGTCGAATCCATGAACGGCAACGGCTTCCAGGCCGTCATGGCCAAGGCCTCCCTGAAGGTACGCGGCATTCTTGACGACACCACCATGCGTCTGCCGAATGTCGGTCCGGGTGAGGCTGAAATCAAACGTGCCGAGGCAGGCATGCGCGCCTCCGGTCTGCTGTAAAACGACGATGATTGCGATTACGGCCTGCTACCTCCGCTCCAATCCGCAGTAGATGCGGGCCCCCTCATTCCTCGTTCCCGCATAGGCGGGAACAATTAGTAACAGAAATCCAACTAGGAAATGGCTACAGAAGAAACCAAGAAAAAGACAACGCACAAGCGCGGCAGCAAGGCTGTCAAGCGCACTGATTCCGCGGCGAAGAAGGAGAGCGCAACCACGCGCAAGTCTTCCGGCCGCACTCGTAATGCCAACGGCGCCGGCCGCGGCAAAGGCACTGGCACCCGTTCCGCGGGCAATCGCCGTTCCACCCGTCCGGCACCGCAGGCCACCGCACCTCAGCAGGATTCCGTGCTGATCGCTCCGCCAAAGTACCGCAAGGGCTCCATGCGCATCGTGCCGCTGGGCGGTTTGGGTGAGATCGGTCGCAATATGAACGTGGTCGAATACAATGGCCACTTGCTGCTCATCGACTGCGGTGTGCTGTTTCCGGAAGAGGAGCAGCCGGGCGTGGACCTGATCCTGCCTGACTTCCACTACATCAAGGATCGTCTCGACAAGGTCGAGGCTCTGGTGCTCACCCACGGTCATGAGGACCACATCGGTGGCGTACCGTACCTGCTGAAACTGCGCCCGGACATTCCACTGATCGGCTCCAAGCTCACACTGGCCTTCGCGGAGGCCAAGTGCAAGGAGCACCACATCAATCCGACGCTTGTCGAGGTCAAGGGCCGCGACAAGCTCAAGGTGGGTCCATACAACCTTGAATTCGTGAATGTGACCCACTCCATCCCGGACGCTCTGGCCGTATTCGTGCAGACTCCGGCCGGTTCCCTGATCGACACCGGCGATATCAAACTCGACCAGCTGCCGCTTGACCATCGCATCACCGATCTGGTGGAATTCGGTAAGCTCGGCGAGAAGGGCGTGGACCTTCTGATGATGGACTCCACCAACGCCGAGGTGCCGGGCTTCGTCAAGCCGGAGACCTCCATCGGTCCGGCCCTTGACCAGGCGTTCGCGCAGGCGACCCGCAAGATCATCGTGGCCAGCTTCTCCAGCCACGTGCATCGCGTGCAGCAGGTCGTCGACGCCGCTCACAAGTACGGCCGCAAGGTTGTGTTCGTCGGCCGTTCCATGGTGCGCAACATGTCCATCGCAGCCGATTTGGGCTACTTGCGTCTGCCGGAAGACACCGTCATCGACCTGAAGCAGTCCCATGATGTGCAGGACGACAAGCTCGTCTACATGTGCACCGGCTCCCAAGGCGAGCCGATGGCCGCCTTGGGCCGTATCGCCGACGGCAACCACCGCGATATCACCATCAACGAATTCGACACGGTGATTCTGGCCAGCTCCCTGATCCCGGGCAACGAGCACGAGGTCTACAAGGTCATCAACAAGCTCGTGCAATTGGGTGCGCGTGTGGTCAACCGCGATAATGCGGCCGTGCACGTCTCCGGCCATTGCAACGAGGGCGAGTTGCTGTACATGTACAACATCGTCAAGCCGAAGTGCGCCATGCCGATTCACGGTGAGAACCGTCACTTGGTGGCCAACGGCATGATCGCCGTCAAGACAGGCGTCGATCCGCAGAACGTCGTGTTGGCTGAAGATGGCGACGTCGTCGACCTGTACCATGGTCAGGCCGCGGTCGTCGGTTCCGTGCCGTGCGGCTACGTGTATGTGGATGGCGATTCCGTCGGCGAGCTTACGGATGAGGAGCTTGAGAAGCGTCGTATTCTCGGCACCGAAGGATTCGTGTCCAGCTTCGTGGTCGTCGACACCGAAACCGCCGATGTGATTGCGGGGCCGAAGATCTATCTCAACGCCGTTGCCGAGGATGAAAGCGAATTCGACAAGGTGCGTCACCAGATCGTCGAGCAGTTGCGGGATGCCATGATGACCGGTACCCACGATACGTACAAGCTGCAGCAGCTCATGCGCCGCACGCTTGGCAGTTGGGTGGCCCGTCAGCTGCATCGCAAGCCGATGATCGTGCCGGTCGTGGCCGACATCGCGCAGGACGTCGATGACGCTGCGGGCGTAACTGCGGACGCTGCGGGCGTAACTGCGGTCAAGTGACACCAAAGGCGTAACGTCTGCGTAAGTTGAAACCAGCCTGAACGACCATTGGAACGATTAGGGCGGCGTAACCGGAACAACTGGTTGCGCCGCCTGGGTTGTACAGACAACCAAGCAACAAGGAGTGACATGCCAGGAGCAAACCTCACCCGTATCGAAGCCGAAGAACGCAAGGATACCATTTCGGCACCGATCCATTACACGGTCAGCCTTGATCTGACCCACGGAGCCAAGGATTTCGGATCCGAAACCACCATCACCTTCGACGCAAAGCCGGGATCGAACAGCTTCCTCGACCTCATCGCCAACGAAGTGAGTGAAATCATGCTGAACGGTGAGACCCTCGATCCGACGACCGCCTTCGCCGACGACCGCATTGAGCTTAAGAATCTTGAAGCGCATAACGAGGTCACCGTCAAGGCTCTGTGCCAGTACTCCAATACCGGCGAAGGTCTGCATCGTAGCGTTGATCCCTCCGATGGCAACATCTATCTTTATTCCCAGTTCGAAGTGCCGGATGCTCGTCGTGTCTACGCCGTATTCGACCAGCCTGACCTCAAGGCCGTGTTCGACTTCTCCGTGCTTGCAGCCAAGTCCTGGATCGTCACCTCCAATATGCCGGCGGCCTCCGTGACCGATACCGAAATCGTGACGGAGGGAGGTACGCTCGGCGATCATGAGGCCGAAACCACCCGCCGATGGGTGTTCGAGCCGACCCCGACCATGAGTTCCTATCTGACCGCCATCTGCGCCGGCCCGTACGCCGAATGGCACACCGAATACGCCAACGAAGACGGTCGCACCGTGCCGATGGCCATGTACTGCCGCCAGGCCCTTGCCGATGCCTTCGCCAAGGACGTCGACTATCTGTTCGACATCACCAAGAAGGGCTTCGCGTTCTATGCCAAGACTTGGGGCGTGCCATACCCGTACGCCAAGTACGACCAGATCTACGTGCCGGAATACAATGCCGGCGCCATGGAGAACATCGGCATGGTCACCATCCGTGACCAGTATGTGTTCGAATTCAAGGTGACCGATGCTTACGCCGAACGTCGCGTGGTGACCGTGCTGCACGAGCTTGCCCATATGTGGTTCGGCGACTATGTGACCATGAAGTGGTGGAATGACCTGTGGCTCAACGAATCCTTCGCCGAGTTCACCTCCACGCTCGCCACCGCCGAAGCCACCGAATGGAAGGATGTCTGGGCCACGTTCAGCTCCGGTGAGAAAAGCTGGGCGCTGCGTCAAGATCAGCTGAGCACCACGCATCCGATCGTCGCTCCGATCAACGACCTCAACGATACCTATGTGAACTTCGACGGCATCACCTACGCCAAGGGCGCTTCCGTCCTGAAGCAGCTCGTGTTCTATGTAGGCCGCGACAAGTTCTTCCAGGGCATCAATAACTATCTGAACAAGCATGCCTACGCCAACGCAACCCTGGCGGACCTGCTCGCCGAACTGGAGCTCACTTCCGGCCGTGATCTGAAGGCGTGGAGCGCCCAGTGGCTGGAACAATCCGGCATCAACACCATCGCCACCGAAGTGCAGGAGAATGAGGACGGCACCATCAGGCAGCTTGTACTCAGGCAGTCCGCTCCCGCCGAACATCCGGTGCTGCGCGCCCACCGTCTGGCCGTCGGTTTCTACAATGAGGATCCGGCAACCGGCAAGATCGTGCGCACCGATCAGTTCGAGCTCGACGTCGACGGCGAGACCACCGTGGTCGAGGCGGCTGCAGGCAAGACTCGCCCGGCGCTGATTCTCGTGAACGACGACGATCTGACCTACACCAAGCTGCGCTTCGACGACCAATCCCTGAAATTCGCCGCCGAGAACCTGTATCGTTTCGACGATGCGCTGGCCCGTTCCGTGATCTGGCTGGCCTTCTGGGATATGACGCGTGACGGCGAACTGCCGGCCAAGCAGTTCATCGACACCTCGCTGGCCGCGCTCGCCACCGAGCACGAATCCACCACCTTCCGCTATGCGCTGGCCCAGATCAGCACCACCGCATGGCATTACACCGCTCCGGCCGATCGTGCAGCGGTCGTGGAACATGTGGCAGCCGAATTGTTCAAGCTGGCCAATGCGGCCGAAGCCGGTTCCGACGAGCAGTTCCAGCTCATCACCGCCTATCTTGGCTATGGCGAGCCGGCAGATGAGGCTTTCGCGGCCAATGCCAAGGGTTTGCTTGACGGTTCCGTGGTACTCGAGGGCCTTGAGATCGACAATAACTTCCGTTGGACCATCATCAACGCTCTGAGCACCGTGAACGAAATCGGCCAGGCCGAAATCGATGCGGAACTTGCCAAGCGCGAAACCACCGAGAACCGTGAATTCGCCCTTGGTGCCCGAGCGGTGGCCGGTACTGCAGAGGCCAAGGCATGGGCTTGGAACGAAGCGCTGAACAACAATGGGCTGACCAACATGCAGCTCGAGGCCGTGGCGGGCGGTTTCGCCGCCACTCCACGTGCCGACTTGGCCGAGCCGTATGCCGAGAAGTATTTTGAGGTGGCTGACTGGATCTGGCAGAACAAGACCTTCCACATGGCCGAGGCCCTGCTCGAAGGTTTGTATCCGGGGTATGCCGACCCCGCCAAGCTGGTCGAACTCGGTGACGCGTGGCTTGACGCCCATGAGCACGCCGACAATGCGCTCAAGCGCATTGTGCGTGGCAACGTGGAGGCCTCCCATCGTACGCTGAAGGTGCGCGATTTCAACGCAGCCCTCTGACGAGAGTCGAGGCAGAAGGTGGATTTCCTTTGGGAATCCACCTTCTTTCGTATGTGCTCCGTAACGTTTCATCACGATCTGCGCTGTGGTGGCGTGAGGTGAGTACGATAGTGCAAGGAAAAAGCAACTTCAGATAGCGAGGACTTGAGACTCATGCCACGTATGTTCGGAACCGACGGCGTTCGAGGATTGGCAAACAGGGACCTGACCGCACAACTGGCGCTCGATTTGGGCGATGCTGCAGTGCGTGTGCTGGGGAATAACGGCAACAGAGGCGAGTTCGAAGGCCGTCGCCGTGCGCTGGTTGGCCGTGATACGCGAGTTTCCGGCGATTTTCTTGCCGCAGCACTGTCGGCGGGCATGTCTGCGGGCGGTTTCGATGTGATCGACGCCGGCATCATTCCGACTCCGGGCGTCGCCTATCTGACTTCCGTGCTGAACGTCGAAATGGGTGCCGTGATCTCCGCCTCACACAATCCGATGCCCGACAACGGCATCAAATTCTTTGCCCGTGGCGGTTTCAAGCTGCCTGACACCAAGGAAGACGAGATCGAAGCCGTGCTTGGTCAGGATTGGGAGCGTCCGACCGGTACCGCTGTGGGCCGTGTGAGCCATGACACCGCCACCGCAACCAACCTGTACATCGACCATCTGGTTTCCACCATCGCCCCGATCGGTCCTGACAAGTCCCAGCCGAAGCCGCTTAAGGGTCTGAAGATCGTGGCTGACTGCGCCAATGGCGCCACGTCCGTGGTCGCTCCCGAAGCCCTGCGTCGCGCAGGTGCCGATGTGATTGTGATCAATGCCTCACCGGATGGCTATAACATCAACAAGAACGCCGGTTCCACCCATCCGGAGCAGCTGCAGGCCATGGTCAAGGCTTCCGATGCGGCCATGGGTGTGGCCTTCGATGGCGATGCCGACCGTTGCTTGGCCGTGGATGAGGATGGCAACATGGTCAACGGCGATCGGATCATGGGTATTCTGGCCCGCGCCAAGAAGAACGCCGGCAAACTCAATCACGACACCTTGGTGGTGACCGTGATGAGCAATCTGGGGCTTAAGCTCGCCTTGCGTTCCATGGGTATCAAGACCGTACAGACCAACGTCGGCGACCGTTACGTGCTTGAAGAGATGCTGCGCGGCGATTATTCGCTTGGTGGCGAGCAGTCCGGCCATGTCATCAATCGCGAATTCGCCACCACCGGCGACGGCACCTTGACCGCACTGACCCTGTGCAATGAGGTGGTGCAGTCCGGCAAGAGTCTCAAGAAGCTCGTCGCAGACTTCCCGCAACTGCCGCAACAGCTGATCAATGTACCGAATGTCGACAAGCTGTCCGCCGATACCAACGCCAAGGTGCAGGCAGCCGTCGAACGCGAAGAGAAGATGCTGGGAGATACCGGTCGTGTGCTGTTGCGTCCGTCCGGCACCGAGCCGCTCGTGCGCGTCATGGCCGAGGCCGAAACCCAGCAGCAGGCCGACGAGGTGTGCGAACGCCTTGCCAAGGTCGTGGCTGACGAGCTCGCATTGTAGCAATCCCCGTTGCACCCTCTGACGATTTCTGACGAAGGAAAATGCCATGTTGCGGCATGGCATCGTGGCACAGGGAGATGGAGGGAAGCGTGCCGGGAACAAGAACAACGGAGAAAACATGTTTGGACGAAATGCAAAAGTGAATCTCGAACTCAACCGCGAGGTCGAGAAACTCATCAAATCCGGCGGCAAGGACAAACTGTTGCCGATCGTGCAGGCCGGCGAACCGGTGCTGCGCCAGCAGACCACAGCCTATGAGGGGCAGCTGAGCCGCAAGACGCTCGACAGGCTTATCGACACCATGCACGTCACCATGCTTGAAGCACCGGGCGTCGGATTGGCCGCCACGCAAATTGGCCTGGGCCTGGCCCTAGCCGTCGTGGAGGATCATGTACGTGATGGTGATGACGGCGATCCGCGCGAGGCGGCGGAATTCCCGTTCCGCGCGATCATCAATCCCAGCTATGAGCCTATTGGTACGCAAACCCGCAGCTTCTACGAGGGCTGCCTGAGCTTCGACGGGTATCAGGCTGTGCGCAAGCGCTGGCTTGACATCACCGCACGGTGGCAGGATGAGGATGGCAACAGGCATGAGGAACATCTGCATGGTTGGCCGGCACGCATCTTCCAGCATGAGACCGATCACCTCAGTGGTGAGCTATACATCGACAAGGCGGAGATTCGGAGCCTGACCACCAATGAGAATCTTGAGGATTTCTGGTGTGAGGATCCGGTGCCGACCGAAGCCGCCGCTGAACTCGGCTTCGATCTTTAAACGGTATGCGAACAGGCGGTTGCCCCTCTAACGGAAGCATCCGCCTGTCATGGTTCAGTTTCTTCCTCTTGGAAGAAGAAGGTGGTACGGGGACTATCCTTCCGGATTCACCAGCATTCCCTTCGCGTCCGCGTTCTTCTCCACGTCCGAACGCATATCCCAATTCGGCTTGCGCATCGCATACAGAATCAGCGGCGGCATGCCAAGTACCACTACAACCACGGCTACCAGAATCGCGTAGGCCGTAGTGCTCAGACCGGTAAATCCGGCCGGACGCACGAACGTCAGCACGAAGGCCGCGGCGGAGGCGATGAAGCCGACGCCCGCAATCAGACGAATAGCCGGCACACGGTACGTGCGCTTGACTTCAGGATGGATCTTGCGCAGCCGAATCGCGGAGGTGAACATCAGCATGTACATCACAAGATACAGTACGGTGGCCATGTCGACCAGTGTCACGAAGGCGGTACTGCCATTCGGAATCAGCACGAACAGCAACGCCAGCACGGTCACGATCACATCCTGCGGAATCAGAATGCCTTCCTGAACACCGTGGGCGTTGCGCTTTTGCAGCATCGGTGGCATCAAACCGGTGCAGGCGACGGCCAGAAGGCCGCGGGAGGGTCCTGCGATCCATGTTACGGCGGCAGCAAGGCGGAGGCGTGCATGGAAGTGTGCATCGGCTCGCCGATGCACAGCCAGATCGCGCCGAACACGATCAACAGCAGCGCCGGGAACAGGGTGCCGATCAGTCCGGAGATCGAGCCGACCTTGGCGAAGAGATTGCCGCCACGCAAAGCCACCATCGTGTTGATCCAATACAGCACGATGATCACTGGGCAATGTACACGCCGTGATTGCCCAGATTGCCGGCACCGAACACATACGAAAGGCTCACCGCGATGAAGGCGATCTGAATTGGATACCACACCACGTTCTGAATCCGCTGCAGCCAGATGGCAAGGAAGCCGAAACGGTTACCGAACACCTCGCGCACCCACACATACACACCGCCTTTCCAGCCGGTAGCCAGTTCGGCGGCGACCAGTGCGGCCGGCATCAGGAAGAACACGGCCGGAATCAGTTACAGCAGTATGGATGCCAGACCATAATCGGCCATGGCCGGCAAAGAACGTAGAGAGGCCACCGCCACCACGGTCAGCATGGCCAGCTGACCGACCGACATCAGGGCTTTGCTACTTGCCCCGGCATGTGCATGTGTGCCCGTATGTGCATGATTGTCTGCACCGGTAGACGATTTGGACGGTTTTTCGACCGGCCTCACGATCGTGCCCGCTCCGGAACGCGTGAATCCTGAATGTGCCGCCACGCTCGCATTGTGCGCTATCACGGCAAGCGGTTTCTTTGCATGAACTGTCATTGCAGCCAGCTTTCATAAACATAATCGTTGTAGGAACAAACATGGTTTCCTCTCCACCCTTCGCCAGCCGCGGGCATTCGCCAAGGTGGGCGAAGCCTCATCTCCCACGGATGAGGCTTCGCGATGTCGCGTGCGGCGCGACGGAGAATGGCGATTGGTAGAGACTCAGTGATGGAAGCCGGAGACCCGTGCCTCGCTTGGCATCGGCGCCTTCAAGCCATCCAGATACCTCACACAGGCCTTCAGATCCTTCAGGAACGATTCGGCCATATCATGGCTGAATCCGTTGCGCACCACGATGCGCTGCACGGTCACCTGCGTCAGATCCACCGGCATCGGATAGGCCGGCACCAGCCAGCCCTTCATGCGCAGACGATCCTGCAGATCGTACAGGTTCCACTTGCGATCCGGCTTGTCCTTGAGCATCCAAGCGAACACCGGAATATCGGAACCGTCGTTCCATAGAGTGAAGTCGTCCATCTTGGCGATTTCGCCCGACAGGTACTTCGTCACATCGTGCGCGGCCTGCTGCACGCGGCGGTAGCCTTCGAATCCCAAACGCAGGAACATGTAGTACTGCAACAGCACCTGAGCGCCAGGGCGGGAGAAGTTCAGCGCGAAGGTCGGCATTTCGCCGCCCAGATAGCTCACCTTGAAGATCAGGCTTTCCGGCAGGTCGGCGGTCTCACGCCATACCACCCAGCCCAGGCCCGGGTAGACCAGACCGTACTTGTGTCCGGAGGTACTGATGGAGTACACGCGCTTGACGCGGAAGTCCCACTGAAAGTCAGGCTGGATGAACGGTGCGATCATACCGCCCGAAGCGGCATCCACGTGGATGCGCACATCGAGTCCGGTGCGTTCCTCGATGCGGTCCAACGCGTCGGAGATCTTCTTGACCGGCTCGTACATGCCCGTGTAGGTCACGCCCATGATGGCCACTACGCCGATGGTGTTCTCATCGATGTACTTGTCGAGGTCGTAGCCGTCAAGCACCTTGTGCTCTTCGGAGATCGGCACGTAACGCGGCTCCACGTCGAAGTAGTTGCAGAACTTCTCCCAGCACACCTGCACGGCGCTGCTCATCACCAGATTCGGTCGATCGGTCGGCAGGCCGGCCTTTTCTCGCGCTTCCTTCCAGCGGCGCTTCAAGGCCAGGCCGCCCAGCATGCATGCCTCGGAGGAGCCGATGGTGGAAGTTCCGATGGTATTCATCGGGTCCGGCGCATGCCAGAGGTCGGCGAGCATATGCCAGCAGCGGGATTCGACTTCGGCGGTCTTCGGGTACTCGTCCTTGTCGATCATGTTCTTGCCGGCTGCCTCCATGTACAGGCGGTTCGCATAATCGTCCATCCAGGTGCTTACGAAGGTCGCGAGGTTCAGGCGTGCGTTGCCGTCAAGCATGGCGTCGTCATGCACCACCTGATAGGCGGTCTCCGGTAGACTTCCTTCCTGCGGAATCTTGAACTTAGAGAAGGCCTTGGCTTCCTTCGGACGGGCGAACAGTGGGTTGACTTCCACGCTGTCGGAATCGGCGCCACCAGAATAACCATAACCTGCTGCGATGGTATTGATGTTGGAATGCATTATCGACATTGCAACTTCCTTTCATCATCTGGAACGTTCCTTGCGTTCCGATAACGTAAAAATAAACTGCCAAACCTTCTGTTTCCTGTGGTTTTTGCCATTATTCGCTATAGGAAAATCAAAATTTATGCTCTGGATGACGAGCCCATCCGCCGAATTCGGGGGTGATAGGTGCGGGGGATCCATTCGTGCTTGGCATCTTGGTCGTATTGTGGCGGGTGGAAAAAATCGTCCGCCATTCGGCTACGATTCGAGATATGAACGAAGCAGTGCAGACGGACGATTCCTGGCTGTCCGAAGCCAAGAAAGACATCGATCAGTGGGCGGCGATGATGCCGAAGAACGCCGACAATCAGTTGATTGACTGGCAGTGGGTCGCTTCACTTGATATGGAGCGCGGTATCGGTGCGGCCGCGACGCAGCATATTGATGCGATTGCGGCGCTGCGATATTGGCGCTCCCCCAAGACGGGATCCTCCGCGACGACTGCCGTGACCGGACGGCCCGCTTCATCGCTGTCCGCACGCCAACTGCATGATCTGCTGAAACTCGATCTCGCGATTCGTGACCGACTTGAATTGATCCTCGCGCAATGCAATACGACGTTTATGACGGATTTCGATCGTTTGATCGCCTCCTATCGTTTGCCGCGCGCACTCGCGTATGCGAATCGTCGCCTGTGTGACGAGATTGCCATCCTGCGTGAGATCGGTGCGCAGATGCGTTTGTGGACCATTATGCAAGAACGCCGTGAACGAGTCACCGTACCGGTCCTGCGCCCGTATGCACGACCTGCGGATGCTGCGGATGCCGTATCCGTCGCTGATACCACGAACGGTGATCGATTGGCATCTGATGAAACTTCGGCATCCGCCATCCGGTTGGACGATATCCAGGATCGGACCGCCGAAATCATCAACGGCCGTGCGTCTCGCCGCAAGGCTGCACGTGAGCAGGAACGTTCCGGCCGCTATGCCATGTCGCGTGCGAACCTGAGCGGCGTGACCAGTCCCGGCGGTTCCACATTGTTCGATGACGATTCGGTGTTCGCCGCCGGTCAGGCAGGCCGGTCGGAGGAGGGCCGTCGTCTTGCCGATTATCGCAAGCCTGACTGGCGTGACGCCTACCTTCCCGGTTGTGATGTCGACAACGTGATGGGTGTCGACATCGAAACCACGGGCACCGATCCGGCCCGTACGTACATCATCGACATCGGGTTCGAATTCATGAACATGATGTCGCCACGTCCCTCGGATGCCCCGGCCGAATACCGGTATGAGCAAAGTTCCTATGTGACCGGGGACGCCTATGGCCAGGCCCGCCTTTCCTTCGGCGTCACACCCGAGAACGCCGCTGTCGGCAACGACCTGATCCTCAGCCTTACAGGCATCGACGTTCGTGACCTTGCCGGAGGGCCCCGTTTGTTCGACGAGTGGCCGGCGGCTCAGGTCGGATTGCTCCAGCGTTTGGAACAGCAACCGTATGTGGCTCACAACGCCCGTTTCGAGCATGGGTTCTTCATGCTGAATATCGCCGGATATGCGGAAAGCTATCGTGCCGGTAACATTACGATCATCGATACGTTGCCGATGAGCCGCCGTTGGGATGACGGCTCGATTCCCGACGATGAGCATCCGTATGGCGACAATACGTTGGAATCTTACGCTAAACGTCAGGGCGCCTTGGATTCCTCGAAGTCGGAACGTCACCTTGGTCTGGAAGACGCCCATATCATGCTGGTTGCGATGAAGCGTCATCTCGCGATGCTCCGCGCCGAAGGGCGTGGTCCTTGGGGAGCGGACGGCAGATCAGGCCTCGGCGGCAAGCATTGCGGACGTCGCTGGTAGAGCGGGCGCCCACCTGCGTGACTTTCCTCGTAGATAGTGCCCGACCGCAGTGACGACACGCCGATGAACATTCGATTTCGTGTAATGCGATTGCTGTTTCATAGGACTACGACGATGATATCGGCCATGTAAGATGGTTTGCGACACGCCGGGGGAGGCGTGTGTTTGCAACGGTTCCGGGTCCTTCCGT
>OAWN01000186.1_pt1 | contig 29796 bp, 29 predicted proteins | sample 1476801 | NCBI WGS metagenome assembly OAWN01 (sample SAMEA2580214, study PRJEB22360) | human gut metagenome | biome: human gut; feature: human-associated habitat; material: faeces | place: Denmark | collected 2008/2010 | reverse complement strand
GCTGCCTCCTGCGGCAGGCGTTCTGATCTTTACCGCTATCGGTGGGACGGTCGTCTGCATCGGGACTTCGCTGGTCGATCTTTTTAACCGCTTTTTATTCAGCGCAAAGATTATTTTCCTCGCCATTATGCTTGCGCTTCTGCTGCCGCACATTCACCAGATAAACCTGCTGACTCTGCCGCTACAGCAGGGGCTGGCGCTGTCGGCCATTCCGGTGATTTTTACTTCCTTTGGTTTTCACGGCAGCATACCCAGTATTGTGAGCTACCTGGGCGGCGATATTCGCAAGCTGCGCCGGGTATTTATCATCGGAAGCTTTATTCCTCTGGTCGCCTATATTTTCTGGCAGCTGGCGACGCTGGGCAGCATTGACTCTCCTGCGTTTACCGCGCTGCTGGCGCAGAATGCCGGGCTCAATGGCCTGCTGGAGGCCATCCGTGAAGTGGTGGCATCGTCGCACGTTGAGCTGGCGGTCCATCTGTTCGCCGACCTGGCGCTGGCGACATCATTTCTCGGGGTGGCGCTTGGGTTGTTCGACTATCTGGCCGATCTGTTTCAACGCCAGAACAGCGCCGGTGGACGGCTACAGAGCGGTCTGATTACCTTTTTGCCTCCGCTGGCCTTCGCGCTATTTTATCCGCGTGGCTTCGTGATGGCGTTAGGCTATGCGGGCGTTGCGCTGGCCGTGCTCGCGCTCATGCTGCCTTCGCTGCTGGTAATGAAGAGCCGCCAACAGCACCCTGATGCCCCGTGGCGGGTCGCAGGCGGTTCAGCGGCGCTGTGGCTTGTCCTGCTCTGCGGGATCGCTATCGTAGTGATTCAGTTTGCGATAGTCGCAGGATTACTGCCGGCGGTGGGATAAAAAAGGGGCCAATTCGGCCCCTGATGTTATTTCGTTAAACAGCACTGCTTATATTTCTTACCGCTGCCGCACGGGCAAGGATCGTTGCGCCCAACCTTGCTCTCATTCCTGATGGGCTGCTGAACTTGTGCGGGCTGAGCGTGCTCAGTCCAGTAGTTGTAAAGCGCCAGGGCCGCAGGACGAATTCGCTCAACGCTGGCGATAAACTCTTCCGCGGATAGTTCATCCAGCGCCTCGAAGCGCTCTTCGGTACCGTGCAGAGCGATGGCGTCCAGCTCTGCCTGCAGCTCGGCAGGCAGACCTGACCAGTCGCTTAATCCCACGCCGCGCATATAGCCAAAGCACCACTCCTCAACAATGGTGAGCTCCTGCCCCTCCTCTTCCCGGCTGCCGAACATCGGTTCGAACTGATCGGGATAGTCGCTTAAACGCTCGGCAATATCGCTCATATGCTGCAGCGTCAGGTTGACGAAACGGTCTCGCTCGCGATCGTTGGCCCAGCGCGGCACATTATCCGCTCCGCCCCAGATAGCAATCAGCCACTGCGCGGGCTCAATCTCGGTCGGCCCGGAGAGTATGGCCGTCAGTAGGCCATCCAGTTCAGCAACATCCATGATGGTGCCTTCTACCGCGTATTTCGACAGGATATCATCCAGCCATTCCACTTCGCTTTCGTTCAGGGGTCCAGTTTTCATAAACAGGCTCATCGTCGTAAAAAATGGCGCTTACAGTAGCGGAAATAGCGAAAGAAAACTACCCGGCTACAGGAGCTTCAGCGTGCGAAGTGTTTCCGCAATTTCGCTAAAGGCATCCGACGAAAGCGGGAGCAGCGGTCGCGGTAAGCAATCCTCCCCGCACAGCCCGAGGATACTTGCCGCTGCGGCGGTCACTCGCAGGCTGCCACCATATTTACTGAATAACATCCACAGCGGCGCGAGCCTGGCGCTGATTGCCGTCGCCTGCTCAGCGTCCCCTCGCGCTGCCGCCGCGGTTAACTCTTTGGCGACCTGCGGGAAAAGGCCGCCGCACACCGAATACCAGACTTCGCAGCCGGCATTCAGGCCATCGGCCGCGCAGGCGTCCCCGCTAATGCCAATACTCACCCCTGCCGGTAGCTGGCGCCGCAGGCTCTGAATCCGGCGGACGGTTTCATTTTTCGCGGGGCCGGGGATTTTAATTGAGGCGATCCCGGGTAGCGCGGCGATCGCGCCTTTAAGTTCATCCGAAGTCGTCACATGCGTGGTAACGGGATTGTCGTAAACGCAGACGGGGACGGAGACCTGTTGGGTGACGGTCTGGTAAAAAGTCAAAATCTCCTCGTCTGTCAGGGGTTGATAAGCCATTACTGGCAGAAGCAGCGCGCTGGCGCCTGCCATCTGCGCGTCTTCAGCCAGACGGAGAACCTGATCGGTCCCCAGCGCCCCTATGCCGACCATCAACGGAATGGGTCCGGCATGCGATTTTACCTGGCGCACCACCTGCATTCTCTGCTCACGGCTAAGCCAGGCATAGCTTCCGGTGGAGCCAAGTACGCCGAGGGAATCGACCTCAGATTCGACGAGACGAGTGACAATTCGGGCAAATGCCGTTTCATCAACGCCATGTGGATGTAACGGAGTCAGAGGAAAAGCGCAGAGGCCAGTAAACATTTCATCCCCACTTATTGAGATAATGATTGAGTGCTGGCAGATAATAGCAACAGAAAAGTATTTTGTCCTATGACAAAATGTACCCGACGATCGCGAGGTAGCGCTGAAGCGGTTTTTCATAAGGGACAAAAACAAAAAAACCACCCGTAGGTGGTTTCACGACACTGCTTATTGCTTTGATTATTCTGCTTTATCCCAATGGTACCCGGAGCGGGACTTGAACCCGCACAGCGCGAACGCCGAGGGATTTTAAATCCCTTGTGTCTACCGATTCCACCATCCGGGCTCGGGATAGAAATTGGAGGCGCGTTCCGGAGTCGAACCGGACTAGACGGATTTGCAATCCGCTACATAACCGCTTTGCTAACGCGCCTTAATGCTTTAACACCCGCAACTGCCGATGTCTTAAACTGGAGCGGGAAACGAGACTCGAACTCGCGACCCCGACCTTGGCAAGGTCGTGCTCTACCAACTGAGCTATTCCCGCATCATCAAGCTAATTTGCTAATTAGTTGATTTTGTTATCGTCTGCCAGACTGTGCTGCCGTTCGATGCGATGCATTCTACTTACCTGGCGCAATGAGTCAACGATATTTTTCAAAACCTTGTGTTGTTTGCTGAAAATTGCGCCGAAACGATCACTGATCAAGCAAATCCCCGCGCGCGGCGTTCAGATATTGCAGCATCGACCACAGCGTCAGCACCGCCGCCACGAGGAATAGCCCAATCCCCGCCCATTCAACCCAGATATTTGGCCGCCACAGCATCCACACCAGCGCCGCCATCTGGGCCGTGGTTTTTACTTTACCAATCCATGATACCGCTACGCTGCTGCGCTTACCCAGTTCAGCCATCCACTCGCGCAGCGCGGAGATGATGATTTCGCGCGCGATCATCGTAGCGGCCGGTAACGTTACCCACCAGGTATGATAATGCTCGGCCACCAGCACCATCGCAATCGCCACCATGACTTTGTCCGCAACCGGATCGAGGAAAGCGCCGAAACGAGTGCTCTGATTCCAGCGACGCGCCAGGTAGCCATCAAACCAGTCGGTCACCGCCGCGATGAAGAAAATCAGGGCGCAGGCAAAAGGAGCCCAGCTAAACGGGAGATAAAACGCCAGTACAAAGAATGGAATAAGAATGACGCGAAACAGAGTAAGCAACGTAGGGATATTAAATTGCATGGTAACGGGTAACTATCTGTTGTAAGTAAAAATTAGCCCTATGTTGCTACAGAGCCCCTAATGTTTCAACGAGTAGAAGATCTTTTCTGCCAGACCGTGAGATATACCCGGTACTTTCGCAATCTCTTCGACGCTGGCCTTCTGCAGTCCCTGCAGACCACCCATATATTTCAGCAGCATCTGTCGGCGTTTTGGCCCCACCCCTTCGATGGTTTCCAGCGTGCTGGTGCTTTTTACTTTTGCCCGTTTTTTACGGTGGCCGGTAATGGCGTGATCGTGCGACTCGTCGCGAATATGCTGTATGACATGCAGCGCGGGGGAATCCGGCGGCAGGCTAAAGCCCTCGCCTTCCGGTTCGAAAAACAACGTCTCCAGGCCCGCTTTGCGATCGCTGCCTTTTGCCACGCCTAATAACAGCGGATGACTTTTATCCCACGGCACGTCCAGCTCGGCAAAGACCGTTTTCGCCTGGCCAAGCTGGCCTTTACCGCCGTCGATCAAGATGACATCGGGGATCTTACTCTCTTCTATTGCCTTGCCGTAGCGACGACGAAGTACCTGATTCATCGCCGCATAATCGTCCCCGGGCGTGATGCCAGTGATATTGTAGCGGCGATATTCCGCACGCAGCGGTCCGTTGCTATCGAAAACCACGCACGACGCGACGGTCTGTTCGCCCATCGTATGGCTGATATCAAAACATTCCATCCGATTAACGGCGGGGAGTTTGAGTAGCGTCGCGAGCGCCTGCAGGCGCTGAGTTATCGTTGAATGCTGAGAAAGCCTGGTGGTCAGCGCCGTCGCGGCGTTAGTCCGCGCCAGTTTCAGATAGCGGGCGCGATCGCCGCGAGGTTTGGTCTGTACGTTAACCCGGCGTCCGGCCAGTTCTGAGAGCGAATCCGCCAGCAGGGTTTTATCGCCGAGGTTGAAATCCAGCAGGATCTCGCTCGGCAGCGTCCGCATCTGGCTGCCCTGTAAATAGAACTGCCCGACAAACGTTTCCACCACTTCACCCAGTTCGGTACCATTCGGCACTTTGGGGAAATAGCTGCGGCTGCCAAGGACTTTCCCCTGGCGTATAAACAGCACGTGGACGCATGCCATTCCGGCATCAAACGACACGCCGATAACATCGAGATCGTCCCCGGTATTGGAGACGAACTGCTTCTCCGTTACCCGACGGACGGCTTGAATCTGGTCGCGGATCCGCGCAGCCTCTTCAAACTCCAGCGCCTGGCTGGCTTTTTCCATGCGGGCAATCAGCTGAGTCAGTACCTGATCGTCTTTACCCGCCAGGAACAGGCGTACGTAGTCGACCTGCTGAGCATACTCTTCCTCACTCACCAGCCCGGCAACGCATGGCCCGAGACAACGGCCAATTTGGTACTGCAGGCACGGCCGCGAGCGGTTGCGATAAACGCTGTTTTCGCACTGGCGGACAGGAAAGATCTTTTGCAGCAGCGCTAACGTCTCGCGAACGGCGTAGCCGTTGGGGAACGGACCGAAATATTCGCCTTTCGCATGCTTGGCTCCGCGATGCGTCGCCAGGCGGGGATGCGTATCGCCGCTAAGAAAAATAAAGGGGTAGGATTTATCATCGCGCAGCAGCACGTTATAGCGCGGCTGATAAAGCTTAATATAGTTATGCTCAAGCAGCAGCGCTTCCGTTTCGGTGTGGGTCACGGTAACGTCAATCTGGGCAATAAGCGCCACCAGCGCTTCGGTTTTACGCGAAGCCAGGTTGCTGCGAAAATAGCTGCTAAGCCGCTTTTTCAGATCTTTTGCTTTGCCTACATAGATAACAGTACCGCCAGCATCATACATACGATAGACGCCCGGCTGGCTGGTTACGGTTTTCAGGAAAGCTTTTGCATCAAAAACATCACTCACTGACTTGCTAACGACTCCGCATTGCACAGGCCATGGCGAATTGCCAGGTGCGTCAGCTCCACATCGCCGTGAATGTTCAATTTACTGAACATGCGATAGCGGTAGCTGTTCACGGTCTTGGGACTCAGATTTAACTGCTCTGATATCTCGTTGACCTTCTGACCTTTAGTAATCATTAGCATAATCTGCAATTCTCGCTCAGACAAACTGGCAAACGGCGATTCGGCCTTTTCCGGTTCAATCTGGCTGAGCGCCATCTGCTGAGCGATATCGGATGCGATATAACGCTGACCCGAAGCCACGCAACGAATCGCATTGACTACCTCCTGCGGCGCAGCGCCTTTACTGAGGTAGCCAGCGGCGCCTGCCTGCATGACTTTCGCCGGCAGCGGATTTTCCGTATGCACGGTCAGCATAATCACTTTGGCATCAGCAACGGAACGGGCAATTTTTCGCGTAGCCTCAAGGCCGCCGATTCCCGGCATGTTCATATCCATCAGGACTACATCAACGGGATTTGCGCGGCACCATTTCACGGCATCCTCACCGCAGCAGGCCTCGCCGGCAACTTTAATCCCTTTTATATCTTCCAGAATGCGTCGTATCCCTGCGCGCACTAGTTCGTGGTCATCAACAAGAAGGACGTTGATCAAAGGAATATTCTCCAGAATTAGGGATAACGCCACTGATAGCTTATCTCCTACATATTACCGGGTTTTAGCGTAACTTTAAAAGTCAAAAAATGTCCTGGAAAAGATTTCTTAGGCAATTATGGAAATCTGCCTGCACACCTGCTGGAAAGCCATACTTAACATAGAGTTGCGAAACGGTTGTTTTTTAACATTCATCACACAGATTACGTAAAAACACAACACTCTGCGTAGATGAGAAATACGCGCCTGAATATGTAACAAATATTAACAGTGAAACGGCGTCATGGAAAAAATTAAGCTGCTTACATCTCATGATTACGTATTATTCAGCCAATTAAAACATTCACCATTCAAATGAGAGAACGAAAACCAAGCACTCCTTTTTTTTCCTTTGCTTGTGGTATACTGCGCCGCCTTCACTTTTAGACATGCGCATTTGCGCAGAAAGCAAACGAGGATATCGATGAGCACACCAGATTTTTCCACTGCGGAAAATAATCAAGAACTGGCACAGGAAGTTTCGTGCCTGAAAGCGATGATGACGCTGATGCTGCAGGCCATGGGTCAGGCGGATGCAGGCCGAGTGATTATTAAAATGGAAAAGCAAATTGCGCAGATGGAAGATGTGGCTCAGGCTGCCGTATTCTCCAGCACCGTTAAGCAAATTAAGCAGGCATATCGTCAGTAATGATTCACCGGCTGAAGGTATGACTAACAGCCGGTCTTAAGTCTGGCACGCAGAACAACCTATAAGATCAAATTAATCCCGTCGCTACCGCGTAGCAGGCAATTTGCGTTTTGTTTGGCGCATTGAATTTTCGCTGCATATTCTTCTGATGAAAATTGACGGTATTTTCTGAGATAGACAGAATCATTGCGACCTCAGCCGAGGTTTTGCCTTCCGCTGTCCATTTCAAAATCTCCAGTTCACGTCGACTAAATTTCATTTCCGGCGGCATAACCATTTCGTCCTCCAGCCGCAAGAGCGTCAGCAGACTCAGTTCGGTCAGGGTTCTTAAGCGCATCTCCAGTTCATCTTCCTCAAAGGGCCCCTGGCTGTGGCTGGTTCCTGAGACGGATAAGAATCCGTGTGCATGGTTTGGCAGCGTCAGGCACTGCGTTACCCCCTTGCGTAAGCCATGATCGCGCGCACCGTCCCATAATTCAGGGGTGTCGTGGAATAGCTTATCGTTCCAGGGTAGATGCCCGCGAAGGAAATTCTCCTTGCGCAGTACCGGGTCAATCGCGAAATAATTCTCGGCTTGATAATGCGACATCCAGGCCGGAGGATAGGTCGATTGCAGGGTTACCCTGGGGCGAGTGAAAGGCACGGGATGCCGTACGCAGAGCGCGAAGTAGTCATATTCCAGCGCTTGTGCCTGCTGCTGGAGTAGATGAAAAACTCCTTCGCCTGCAGAAGCTGACTGAAATTGTTGCAGCATTTCCCGCCGCCAGCTGAAAAAATCATTGTCCCTCATAACTGACCAAATAACTCCTGAGTGATAATCATTATTATAAATACATAAAACTAACACATAAACCCTGCTTATATGTATAAAATATGGTAGCCATCGCATTTATTAGATGGCGACTGGCAACAGCGCCTGATGAGTGAAAAGTATGCCCGCAGTTGTGGCACAAAACCTTGACAGATATATCGGCGTTGATTATGTCCTGAGGCTGGACTTTTAACTTTTACCGAAACTCGGTTAAGCGTCGTTTAGCAGGCCGCTCCCCTCAGCCTTAGCGGAAGCGGCCTGGGCACTGAGATTATTGCATCAGAAATTTTTCGAGGAACTGGCGGGTACGCGCCTGCTGAGGATTGGCAAAAAGAGATTTCGCGTCTCCCTGTTCAACGATACGCCCTTGATCCATAAAAATAGCGCGGTCCGCTACGTCGCGGGCAAAGCTCATCTCATGGGTAACGATAACCATCGTACGCTTCTCCTGCGCCAGCTGACGTATGGTGTTCAGCACCTCCCCCACCAGCTCGGGATCCAATGCCGAGGTTGGTTCATCAAACAGGATGACATCGGGGCGCATCGCCAGCGCGCGAGCAATTGCCACGCGCTGCTGCTGCCCGCCGGACAAACGACGCGGGTAGCTGTTTTCTTTACCGGTAAGCCCCACCTTGGCCAGCAGCTCACGCGCCCGGGCGATGGATTCATTTTTATCCTCCCCTTTGACGATCACCGGCCCTTCAATGATGTTCTCCATCACCGTACGGTGGGGAAAAAGATTAAAGTTCTGAAACACGAAGCCCACATGCTGACGCAAACGGCGGATGTCCGCTTTTTGCTGACCGAGGCTGCGCGCGGTATCGATGGTCACGTCGCCGACGCGAATGGTACCGTTTTCCGGCTGTTCCAGCAGATTAATACTGCGCAGCAGCGTGGTTTTCCCTGAACCACTGGGTCCGATAATCGCCACCACTTCGCCCTGTTGAACCTCAAGGTCGATACCGTGAAGCACCGTTTGGCCATGGAATTTTTTCACCAGGTTTTTTACTTCAATCGCACTCATTTTGGATCACGCTCCTGGCGGTTCAGCTGATTTTCAAAATAGTTTTGCAGCGTGGAAAGCACCGTCGCCATTACCCAGTAAATCAGCGAAGCAGCCAGGTACATGGTGAAAACTTCCAGCGTGCGCGAGGTGATTAGCTGAGCCTGGCGGAACAGCTCCGGCACCTGGATAGTCGCGGCCAAAGAAGTATCTTTGACCAGGCTGATAAAGCTGTTGGAAAGCGGCGGCAGCGCCACCCGCGCGGCCTGCGGAAGAATCGCGCGGCGCATCGCCTGCCAGCGCGTCATACCAATACTCGCCGCCGCCTCCCACTGCCCTTTATCAATGGAGGCAATCGCCGCGCGCAGCGTTTCTGCCGCGTAGGCCGCGGTGTTTAAAGACAGGCCAATCATCGCTGCGGGAATAGGATCCAACTCAATACCGAACTGCGGCAAGCCGTAATAGATCATAAACAGCTGCGCAATCAGCGGCGTTCCGCGAAAGATGGAAATATACATCCGCGCCAGCCATTTAATCGGCCAGACGGGTGACATGCGCATCAGCGCCAGGATAAACCCCAGCACCAGGCCAAAAAACATGCCGCCGATGCTGAGCTGTAGCGTAAATACCGCGCCCTTAAGCAAAAAAGGCGCGGAATCGATAACCAGTTGGATACTCTCTTGCATTCTATGTGTTCTGCATCAGATATGAGGATGATAGGCGAACAGCGCAGGCGCGCCGCCGGTATGAACAAACAGGATTGGGCCTTCATCCTTAAAGCGCTTCTGGCTGATACCGTCAATCAGTCCGGCCATTGCCTTTCCGGTATAGACCGGATCCAGCAGGATACCTTCCAGCTGCGCCAGCAGCTTGACCGCCGCCATTCCTTCGTCGTTCGGTATCCCGTAACCCGGCGCAAAGTAATCATCCCATAGCTGGATACCGGCCTTTGCTTCCAGCTCCAGGCTATTTGCCACCGCCTGCTGCAGCGCGGCGACTTTTGGCAGCTGGTCGGCTACTTTGCGCGACACCGTTACGCCGATAAGCTCGACATTTGGCATCAGCTGTTCAAGTCCCACCGCAAGACCGGCATGCGTACCGGCGCTGCCGGATGCGACGACCACGGAGGAAAGCTCAACCGCCCCTTCGCACTGCTGGGCAATTTCCAGCGCGCTCTCCACATAGCCCAACGCGCCCAGCGCGTTCGAACCGCCCACCGGGATCACGTAGGGACGATAGCCCTGAGCTTCAATGCGGGTCGCCAGCTCTTCCAGCTGAGCATCAGGATCGGTCAGCGCGTCGCACATTTCGACCTGGGTATTGAACAGATCAAGCAGCAATCGGTTACCGTTAGTCAGATAGTTCTCAGCCCGGGTACCCATTGGGTTTTCCAGCAGCGCCACGCAGTGCAGGCCAAGTTTTGCCGCCACCGCTGCCGTCTGACGGACATGGTTCGACTGGATGGCTCCGGCGGGAAACAGCGGATCCGCTGATAGCGCCGGTGGGCGGAATCAGCGTATCCGCACCTTCCCGCAGCGCATCAGCCGCGAGAAACTCAAGCTTGCGCAGCTTATTACCACCCATTGCAAGCGGGGTGACGTCATCACGCTTGATGAAGATTTCACGACCGAGATAATCGGAAAGGCGCGGCAGATATTCAAGCGGCGTCGGCGCGCCGATCAGCTCCAGACGCGGGAAAAGGGTTAAATTTTGCAGTGACATAAAACCTCCTGACTGAATTATCCTTAATTATGCACGCTGTGAGGCGCGAAATAAAAAAAGGCGCTATCAGGAGCGCCTTTTTTCACCGCCGACCGTTACTTCGTGACGTCAGCGCCAAACCATTTTTCCGATAGCGCCTTCAGGCTGCCATCTTTTTGCATCTCTGCAATGGCGCCATCAACCGCTTTCAGCAGGTCTTCGTTACCTTTACGCAGCGCGACGCCGGACTCCTGGCGGGAGAAGGCTTCACCAGTGACAGCAAGGGTATTGCCGGTTTTCTTCACCAGATCCAGCGCCGCCAGGCGGTCAACCAGGATGGCGTCGATACGGCCCACGCGCAGATCCTGATATTTCGTCGGGTCATCATCATAAGTACGAATGTCGACGCCCTGGACGTTCTGACGCAGCCACTCTTCATAGTTAGTGCCCAGACCCACGCCAACTTTCTTACCTTTCAGGTCAGCGGCGGTTTTAATCACGCCCTCGTTCCCTTTTTTCACCAGCGCCTGAATCCCTGAAACAGTATAGGGCGTCGAGAAATCATATTTTTTCTTACGTTGATCGGAAATGGTAACCTGGTTTATCACGACATCGATACGTTTAGAATCCAGCGAAGCCAGCATGCCGTCCCACTTGGTGGGCTTAAGGTCAGCCTTTACGCCCAGATGTTTCGCCAGTTCGTTGGCAAAATCCACCTCGAAACCAGTCAGCTTACCGTCATCTCCCTGATAGCTGAACGGCGGGTAAGTCCCTTCCAGACCCACGCGTAAAGTACCACGCTCTTTGACCTGATTAAGCAGGTTTTCAGCCGCAAAGGTTTTTGCGCTGACGCCAGCCATTAAAACGACGGCCATTGCGCCCATCAGCGCCTGACGACCCAGAAGTGCTAATTTCATTAGATACCCCTAACAGAGTGATATTTTGCTGCAGTGTAAGGCGTTTAGCCTCAGTCACCAACATCGATATGCTACATCTTATTCCGAATTATTATATATGGTGCCGTTTAGGGCATAGCGAAAACGTATCGAAAACATCTCCGTTTTGCTGGATATCTCTCATACTGCAATGGTCAGCTTGATGACGTCTGGAGCAAGGAAGATGAAAAACCCCACGTTACTGCAGTGCTTTCACTGGTACTACCCAACCGGCGGCGAATTATGGCGTGAAGTCGAAGCCCTCGCGCCAAACCTTAACGAAATCGGCATCAACATGGTTTGGTTGCCTCCTGCCTACAAGGGCGCCTCCGGCGGCTACTCTGTCGGCTATGATTGCTACGACCTGTTTGACCTCGGCGAGTTTGACCAAAAAGGTTCAGTCGCCACCAAATATGGCGATAAAGACCAGCTCCTTGCCGCAATCTCCGCGCTGCGCCAGCACGATATCGCCGTGCTGCTTGACGTTGTGGTTAACCACAAAATGGGGGCCGATGAAAAAGAGCCGGTACGCATTCAGCGCGTTGATCAAAACGATCGTACGCAAATCTCTGATGAGATTATTGAGTGCGAGGCCTGGACGCGTTACACCTTCCCCGCCCGCGCCGGTAAATACTCTGAATTCATCTGGGACTATAAGTGCTTCAGCGGGATCGATCATATAGAGAATCCTGATGAAGATGGCGTGTTTAAACTCGTCAATGACTACACCGGCGACGGATGGAACGATCAGGTCGATGATGAAATGGGCAACTTCGACTATCTGATGGGCGAAAATATCGATTTTCGCAATCGGGCGGTTACCGAGGAGATTAAATACTGGGCGCGCTGGGTAATGGAGCAGACCGGGTGCGATGGCTTCCGCCTTGATGCGGTTAAACATATCCCCGCCTGGTTTTATAAAGAGTGGATCGAACACGTCCAGGAGGTGGCGACAAAACCGCTGTTTATCGTCGCGGAATACTGGTCGCACGAAGTTGATAAGCTTCAGCAGTATATCGCCATGGTTGACGGCAAGACGATGCTGTTCGACGCCCCTCTGCAGATGAAATTTCATGAAGCTTCGCGGCAGGGTCGCGATTACGACATGAGCCAGATTTTCAGCGGCACGCTGGTTGAAGCCGACCCATTCCACGCCGTCACCCTGGTGACCAACCATGATACTCAGCCGCTGCAGGCGCTCGAGGCGCCGGTTGAGGCCTGGTTCAAGCCGCTGGCGTATGCGCTGATTCTGCTGCGTGAAAACGGCGTTCCCTCGGTCTTTTATGCCGATCTCTTCGGCGCCAGCTATGAAGATACCGGTGGCGATGGCGAGAGCTACGCTATTGAGATGCCGGTAATCGAACAACTACACGAACTGATCGACGCCCGCCAGCGTTTTGCCCACGGTGTACAAACGCTCTGGTTCGATCATCCGAACTGTATTGCCTTCAGCCGGAGCGGCACCGAGGATGATCCGGGCTGCGTGGTCGTACTATCCAACGGCGACGATGGGGAAAAAACGCTCCCTCTGGGCGAAAATTACCGCAATAAACGCTGGCGAGATTTTCTCGGCAACCGCGATGAGGTTATTGAAACCGACGATGAAGGAGACGGGACTTTCACCTGTAATGGCGGCAGCGTAAGCGTGTGGGTGATTGAGGAAGCACTATAAAACTTCGCGGGCTGAGAAGGATTCAGCCCGCATCAAGCTTACCGTCCGCTTTTATCAGCCGACGCTTTTTTCCACGCCAGTTCACACTCCGGAGTGAGGCGATCCACCCGTTTAAGCGTCATACGATCGTAGCGCAGCGTATTGCCTTCACGCTCAAGCGGATAGACATCTAACGCGGAGGTAACGTTATAGATCACATCATCACGCTTCATTAATTTCCCCGGCAGGACGATCACCCGTTGCCACTGTCGACAGTCAAGCGTATCACCCTCTTTGGTCACGATAAGGCTCGCTATCGCGTCAGGACTCATCATTTCACTCTGCGGGCCTGCCGATTGCCAGTATCCCTCCAGCCCTGCAGGCGCCGGCGCTTTAACAACATCGCTGTAGCTATCAACCTGCACGCACCCGGTCAGGGCTAGCAGCGCGCCAGCCAGTACCATCTTTTTCATCATTCATCCCACAAACCGATAAAAAAAGCATTGTGGCATTAAAGCGGTAAGCCCGCCACTCTTCCGGGATCGAGTACAGGCTAAGCAGAGCGCCCGCCTGCACCGCGTTATATGGCAAAAAATAGCCATGGAATGTTAAGTTATTCTCATCCATCCCATTAATGCCATTAATTCGAAGACGTTATTTTAACCACTCAATATAAGGATAATCCTATTTTAAAAAAGCGTAAAAATGGCAAACTTATATATGACGGGTATTTAATGTTTTTATTTCCTCCACATAGCCTTTTGTAGTCTTTACTTTGAGAATATTCCTGGCAAATTAGGGGCATATTAAGGAATAGTTCAGGCTGCCTAATGGTTCCACGGCAGCGGTCGTTTTAATTGCTAACAAAATGGACTTCATCGCGCTTGTCGGCGAGGGATAAATTATCGTTACGTGTTGATTGAGGATGGGTCATGTCAACGATTATCATGGATTTATGCAGCTTCACCCGGCTGGGATTAACCGGGTACCTGACAAGCAGGGGGGTAAAGAAGCGTGAGATCGCAGAAGTACAGAGTGCGTCAAACCTGAAGGCAATGTGTGAGGCCAGCCGCCCTGCCGTAGTATTTATCAATGAAGATTGTTTTATTCATCATGAAGAGAGCAACCAGCTTGTCCGACAAATCATCAGCCAGTATCCCGCCACGCTATTCATTATCTTTATGTCGCTGGCCAATATTCATTTCGACCATTACCTGCTGGTGCGCAAAAACTTACTCGTGTGCTCGAAATCGCTGACCGAAAAAGACCTTGATGACATTCTCGCCAACCGTCTTAAATATGAGAACTATCGTGCTGCCCGGATTAATATTCCCACGCTGACCTTAAGCCAGACCGAATCAAATATGCTTCAGATGTGGATGGCCGGACACGGAACCTCGCACATATCAGCGCAGATGAACATTAAGGCCAAGACCGTGTCCTCGCACAAGGGCAATATTAAAAAGAAGATTCAAACCCACAATAAACAGGTGATTTATCACATCGTCCGCCTGACCGAAAACATCACATCCGGAATTCACGTCAACCTGCGTTGAAAAACGCTGGCGGCCGCTGCCGCCAGTTCACTCGCGGCGAATCACTCTTCCCGCTCAACGAATATACCGTCAGGATGGCCGTGCTCGTTAAAAAACCAGATCCCCAGCGGATAATCCTCCAGCGAAACCAGATACATGACCCCTTCGCTAAACGACTCTATTGCCAGCACAACGCCCGACCGACGTGGGCCACCATCGGTCTTCACCGTGACACGATCGTTTACCTGCATAACTCATCTCCTCTATTTTTGAGCCAGTGTAGAACAAAACTGCCGATCGCGCAGTGTCCGGCCGGGCAACTGCTGTTTTTGTAGACCGTCTATACTTAAGGAGCCCTGTCTGAGTTAAGCGAGGTAGCCGAAATGAAAATCGCCAAAGAGCACAAAGGCACGGGAAGCGTTGATGTTGACGCCCTGCTGGCGGCGATTAATGAAATCAGCGAAAGTGAAGTCCAGCGAACGCAAGACGATCCTCATCACGTCAGCATTGATGGCCGGGGTTACCATACCTGGCGCGAGCTGGCCGAGGCCTTTGAACTCGATATCCATGACTTTAGCGTTACCGAAGCTAATCGCTGATCGTTGCGTGAAAAAAATCCCGACTCGCAGGAGTCGGGATGAAACTTGCTAATGCAAGAAGCACTTGAAAATTCGTTACACCAGGATATCCGATGCGCTACAAACATTACCCTCAATTATTTTGCATGACAACAAACATTCATGGAGTAAATTATTGAAAAATGGGGTCAAGAAAGCCGCCTGCGCTGGCAACGCTCGCCAGGCAAGGACTCTCGCTATTTATTCTTCCACGAACGTTTGCGCATCGCTCAATGTTTTTAAGAATAATCTCACTAAAATAGCCAAAACGGATGATTTAAATTCATTTTATTCACACGATAAATGATACATCACCCGTCCGCACATACCTGATTGCGCCCGTTTTGCTTGGCAAGATACAAACGATGATCGGCAACCGACTGCAGGTTCTCAAAGCTGTAGTCGCTGGAATCCTCACTGCAGCTCACTCCAAACGACGCGGTGATACGTAAAGAGGCGCTGTTGCCGAGTAAAATTTCACGACTATTGACCCGTATACGGATCCGTTCTGCAATGGCCGTCGCCTCTTTTAGTCTGGTATCAGGCAGGACGATGCAGAATTCTTCTCCGCCAACCCTCCCTGCAAAATCGCCTTCGCGAATATGGCTGGCGATAGTACTGGCCACCAGCGTCAGCACGCGATCCCCCGCATGATGCCCGTACCGATCGTTAACGCTTTTAAAGTAATCAAGATCGAGTTGAATCACCGCCACTGGACGCTTCAGGCGTTCGCTCTGGCGAGCAGCTGCCGTGGCGCGTTCAAATAACGCCCCCCGATTTAACAGGCGGGTCAACGCATCATGCCAGGCCTGCCATTCGAGGGAGGTCTGCAGCATACTCATATTGCGCACCATTCGCCGAATAACGAACCACGAGATCATCAACATCAGGGTGAACATTAACCACATCAGCATCAGGGCAATAGTGATGCTGCCAAAGTCGCCGCGTACCCCCTCCTGAATAGTGTGAATACGGATTAGCACCCCATCAAAATTGCGGATCTTCTCCCAGCTGATATAACGGGTAACCAGGCGAATCCCCCCCTGATTCTCACCAGCAAAAGCGCGCTTCAGCATCTCCTGTTCATGCGCAGACAGCAGCGTCAGCACGTTGCCCGGCGCAGAAGAAGCTATCAAATTAAGTTGATTATCATAAAGCTGATACTCGCCTTCCTCACCCGTCTTTATCGCATTGACCAGAAACGCCTTCATCTCCTGTACCGAGAAGTCCATCGCCAGGACACCGAGCCAGAAACGCTGGAAATCAAGCGGAATAGACGCCGTTATCACCGGTATTTCACGCGGCGATTCATCGCCGGGAAACGTTTGCCATACGATACCGCGAGCAGGGTTATTACGCTGCGTTTGGCGGGTAAACCAGGCATCGCTCGTAGCCTGAGAATAGAGCGCCAGCGCCTGCGTCGAATTTTTCAGCGGCTCAGTGGTGATAAAAAAGCCGCTGCGCGACACGTACAGCATACGCTTAGCGAAACCCCGGTTGTTATTGGCCAGGCGCAGCATATAACCGAGTTCAAGGGTAGCCATCAGCTCGTTCCCGGAAAAGGGAGTGTCGCGGGAAAGAAGTTCGTTGCCGTCGATAAAGGCATCGGCAACACCGTAGACCGGCAGCGTTCGTCGATTGTGAATCTCAACTGACCAGATCGGATCGTGTCGCTTCGCTAAATAACTCTCTTCGGCCTTGCGCAGCACGGCAAAATCTAACGGCGTCTCCAGCGCGGAATGCATGCCGTTACGAAAAAAAATCATTCTGTCGATATTAAATTGCAGCAGGCTGTCAAATTCATGTGCCACGTTTTCAAGGTTGTTGCGCTGGTTAGCGACGTAGGCTTCTTCCAGAACCTTGATCTCACGCCATATCAACAGCGTAGAGAAGCAGAAGACGATAAAAAAACAGAGGTTAACCACATATCCGGGGCTTAAAATCTGGCGCAGCTTTTTCACCCACATCAGCTTATCCATCGTTTTCTCGCAGCACGGTTAAAGAAGCAAACTTCATCCACGCTCCCTGTTGGTAAAATAATTCACAATATGAAAACGCCCGACGGATGCCGGGCGCTGATGGAGGGTCAGGTGCGGCTCAGCTTCCCTCCTCCTCCACGGATAAGTTCATCCTCACGAAATGCCTCGCGCTTTACGCCGTAACCGTCATACCAACGACATTCCACCATGCCGCTGGCGAATCCGGTAACGACCATGCGGGGGCCGCCGTTTTTGCGTCTCACTTCATCACTGACCAACAAGACCATTTTTGCCTCCGGTATCAGGAAGAAACAGATTTACCTTAGACGAAGGTGAACCACTTTGCATGATAGATAGCACATTTACTTCGTAGAACCGCGAAGAGCGGCTATCGCTTTCACCACGGCCAGCACGATGGCGCCAATAATGAATCCCAGCACCAGATTTGCAGCCGTTGGCAGCAGCGAGGCAATGACGCCATTCTGCCCCTGAGCCAGATTTTCAATGGCATGGTGCAGCGGCGTGAGACCGTGGACCACAATGCCGCCGCCGACCAGGAACATCGCCAGGGTGCCGACGATGGACAGCACCTTCATCAGACGAGGCGCAATCGCCAGTAAAGCTTTCCCCGTCCACTGCGCCAGCGCACTGCTTTTCTCCGCCAGCCAGTAGCCCATATCATCAAGCTTGACGATAATCCCCACCAGACCGTACACCCCCACCGTCACCAGCAGCGCAATGCCGGACAAAATCAGAATCTGATTTAATAACGGCGCTTCAGCTACAATCCCGAGGGTAATCGCGACAATTTCCGCAGACAGAATAAAATCTGTGCGCACCGCGCCTTTTACCTTATCTCGTTCAAACGCCATCGGGTCCTGATTGGCCAGGGCTTCAAGCCGCTGCTGGCGAACCTGCGGATCCTCTTTATGTTTACGCGCCTGCAGAGTGTGCACCACCTTCTCGACGCCTTCAAAGCACAAGAAGGCGCCACCCAGCATCAGCAGTGGCGTAATCGCCCACGGGATAAAAGCGCTAATCAACAGCGCCAGCGGCACCAGAATCACTTTATTGATCAATGAGCCTTTAGCTACGCCCCATACCACCGGCAATTCACGGTTGGCCCGCACGCCGGTTACCTGCTGAGCATTAAGCGATAAATCATCACCCAATACGCCTGCCGTTTTTTTTGCCGCCAGTTTCCCCATGACCGAAATATCATCGAGTAAAGTGGCAATATCATCCAATAAGGTTAATAGACTACTTCCCGCCAAAATTGCATTCCTTCATTTATGATTGTTCCTCATGAAGTATGAAGCAAAAGCGCTTTTTCGCCCACTGGCGTCCTTAGTCAACATAAATTTAACCGCGGCAGGCTAACTAAAGCGCTCGCCAGCACGATAGTTTTCACGTTTACTATACGTCTCCTTTCTATCTCTGCACCGTCGTGAGGAAGTATGTCTACCCGTCAGCTGTTGCCGCTCATCGGGGCGTTGTTTGCGCTGTATATCATCTGGGGTTCCACCTATTTCGCTATCGCCGTTGGCGTCGCCAGCTGGCCTCCGCTGATGATGGCTGGCGTGCGCTTTCTTTCCGCTGGCGCGGTGCTGCTCGCCTGGTTGCTGGCCACGGGCCATAAGCTCCCGTCGCGCAAACCGCTGCTCAACGCGGCGCTGATCGGCGTTTTGCTGCTGGCCGTAGGCAATGGTTTTGTGACGCTTGCCGAACACCAGCACGTCCCCTCAGGTATTGCGGCAGTCATGGTCGCGACGGTACCGTTGTTTACCCTATGTTTTAGCCGTTTTTTTGGTATAGCGACCCGCAAGCTTGAGTGGTTAGGGATCGCGATAGGTCTGGCAGGTATTGTTCTGCTTAACAGCGGCGGCAACCTGAATGGTAACCCCTGGGGAGCGCTGCTGATTCTGATCGGCTCGATGAGCTGGGCCTTTGGTTCGGTCTACGGTTCGCGGATTGAGCTCCCCACCGGTATGATGGCGGGCGCGGTTGAAATGCTGGCGGCAGGGATTGTGCTGATGATTGCCTCCGCGCTGAGCGGTGAAAAGTTAACTCAGATACCCTCGTGGTCCGGCATTTTTGCCGTCGCCTATCTGGCTATCTTCGGATCGCTTATCGCCATCAACGCCTATATGTATTTAATTCGTAACGTGACGCCAGCCGTGGCGACCAGCTATGCCTACGTCAACCCGGTAGTCGCCGTCCTGCTGGGCACCTGTTTTGCCGGGGAAAGCTTATCTCCCGTAGAGTGGCTGGCGCTCGGCATCATAATTTTTGCGGTCATTCTGGTGACGCTCGGCAAATACCTGTTCCCGGTTCGTCGCGAAATTACGTCCTGTAAGGCGCAGAAGTAACGTCTATCAGACCTATGCCTTGAGTATCGATCTGCGCGCACCGATCGCCGCCGCAGATCCACTCTTCCAGTCGTTCGCCCAGCGCTTCGTCGTTAAGCTTCTTTCGCCCGCGCAGCGCGCATTCCCAGACCACCAGCACCCGCCATCCCTGCTCCACCAGTCGCCCGATATCCCGGCGATCGCGCGCCACGTTTTTGGCTATCTTGTCGAGCCAGAATTCGGTTCTCGTCGCGGGCACCTTAAACAGATAGCAGTCGTGATGGTGCCAAAAGCAGCCGTGAGTAAAGATTACGCACTGATAGTCTGATACCACAAAATCCGGACGGCCAGGGAGCGCGGCGTCCTGTACGGTAAAGGAAAAACCGGCACGCGCCAGCAGCCCCGCCAGCCGTTTCTCAATTGCCGTATCGCGGGTGCCGATCGCGCGCATGTTTTTACTGCGGGTGGCTTTATCGTGGACGTCGGCCATGGTTGATCTCTTGCTCACGCATGGCTACCGCTTTTTCGATTCGCGGTGCCAGCAGCTTCGCTACCGCAGCAAATACCGGCACCACGACCGAGTTGCCGAACTGGCGATAGGCCTGAGTGTCCGAGACCGGGATACGAAAACGATACCCCTGCGGCGTCTCAAAACCCATCAGACGCGCGCACTCCCGCGGCGTCAGCCTGCGCGGACGACGCAACTGATTCTCCGGGTCATCAAAATATTTTTCGCCTAATGGCCGATCCCAGCCGCGATCGATGAGGATTTCCGCGCCATCTTTGTTACTTGTAGATTCAAGCATAAGCACCATACTTTGTAGATTTAAAAAAATGACAATCAATCAGTTGGAGTCGCTATGAGTCTAAACCGGAAGAAAACCTTAAGACAAGTTACCATGACAAAGGTCACTCATGTAAATGACCCTGAGGGGGAGACCATTGAGCTTGATTCAAAGAACAACTACTCAAGAAAGGCTATACCTCCACTTACAGTAAATGGGAAGATAATCAAAAGTTATAAGTACAACTACTTTCCAATAATTTTAAACAAAGATGGCTCACCATGGCGTGAGGGTATTTTATACATAATTGCAAAAGCAAATAGCGATTTTAACTATAAAATATCAACTTATCACAGCATCATGTCAGATTTAACTCATTTCAAAAATTACATTGATGATAATAACATAGATATGTTTAGCTTTCCTAAAATGAAGTTATTGCGGCCTACATATCGATACAGGAATTATTTACTCCTTCTTGTTCAAAATGATGAGATTAGTTCTCACACTGCAAAAAGAAGAGTATCTTCAATGATTAAATTTTATCGTTATTTAGCTGAGGAGAATTATTTCAAACCATTAAACCCACTCTGGAATGAACGTGACTTATATATAAAAACCAATGATGCTAAGGGTTCTGCTTTTCATATTAAAAAAGTCACAACCGATTTAAAAATAATACCCTCCCCCAATTATGATCCTTTTTCTAACGAGATAATCGATGAAGGTAGACTAAGACCTTTACCTAAACAAGAGCAATTAGAATTAATTGAAACAATAAATAACACCAGAAACACTGAAATGTTATTAATCCATCTAATTGCATTGCTTACTGGAGCAAGGATACAAACAGTGTTGACTTTAAGAAAGTCCCATTTTTCTAAACCAATAGATATCAGTGATAGTAGTTTCACATTAGCAACTGGGCATGGTACAAGTATTGATACCAAGAAAGATAAGAATTTGATACTTATCTTCCCCAAATTACTCTATAACAAAATTAGGATTTATACTTTAAGTGAACGCTACCTTAACAGAGTAAATAAAGTAAAAAATCATGAATTCAAAGATTACTTATTTTTAAGCAATAGAGGAGTTCCATATTATCTTGGCAAAGAATCATTAAAATCTTCCAATACTCAGTCTAATGAAAGAACAATGCACAATGGAGAGGCTGTAAGACAATTTATTTCTAGAACAGTTATTCCTACAATGAGGGTTAAACTATCTGATAACAAGTATATTTTCCGGTTTCATGATTTACGAGCTACGTTTGGTATGAACTTATCAGAGTCACAGATGCGATTAGTTGAAGAAGGAAAGCAAAGCTTGTATGAAGCCAGAGAGTATGTCAAAGCAAGAATGGGTCATACCACTACTGAAATGACAGATAGGTATTTAAATTATAAAAGTAACTTTGATACATTAATGACACATCAAGAGAATTATGAGGATTATATTAATATTCTTTTAGGACATTTCAATACGGAGTGTTTATGAACAATTTGAATGTAACGTCAACAATAATATCGAAACCATTTAACGAAAGTTCAGAGCCAATAGATCTTAGTCTAATCGGCATTAATTTCAATAGAAAAAACCATTATATTAACTCACTATTTTATCAACAAATAATAATAAGTGGCTCCAATATATATGCAGATAACATCAATATTAACAGAAGACCTCTCATAAGAAAGATATACGTATACGTAATCAATCAGTTACTTTTTGGAGGAATCCGCGAATCCAAAATATCGTATAATTTATCACGACTATTTCAATTTATCAGATGGTGTGATTCAAAAGGAATACATAACTGTCTAGATAATGAAATAAGTTGCATTGATGCAATTAATTCGTATGTCAATTATTGTTGGGAGGAAGTCGCTTTAGGTAAAAACAAAGCTAGCACAATAACAGATAAACTACAAACTTTAATTAATATGTTAAAGGAAATAGTTTCTGAAGAACTACATCAATGCTTTCCAAAAGTGAAAACATCCCTAAAAGATAGAGAGTTAACGCTCCCCCCCGATGACCTACACGCTAGTGAAAACATTCAAATATTACATTCAGTTATTAATGGTGCACATGATTTTATTACTAATAAAAAGACATATCCCTATGCATGGAAAGTACCTGAATTTCTAAAGACCCATGAAAATACTGTTTGGATTTTCCCAATAAAATGCTGGTGTCAGACCAATTTAAATGATAATGGGACAACAAAGGAAAAAAAAGTAAACTCTGGCTTTAATTACAAACATGGTCGGATAGTTACTCCTAATGAGCTCAGGGATATTGGAATTACTGACCACGAAACTCAACGTAGAACCATTCGTCGTTCAATACTGCTTCTTAAGAAAACGAATGCTTATGATACAGATATCAATTCACAACAGAAACGGGACTTTTTACGTGACGCAATTGCATCTTTTACTTTTCTCTTAATAGCAAACACAGGAATGAACCCTACTCAATTATTAAATATAAAATGGAATGAAGAATATTATGTTCAGAAGGAAAGCATTGATTTTTGTTTAATAAAATTCAGATCATTTAATAAGAAAACACACTTTAGAATAACCAGTAAATTCCTGCCAACTTTTAAAGTTTACTTGAAGTTAAGAAATTATTACTTACTCGGGGGACGATCTGATTTCTTAATACCATCTTTTGGTGAAAAGTATGAATCGCATAAAGATCTGGTTGATATATCTAAAAATATAAAATCCCTGATGCTTGACCTAGGCTATACTAAAGGTTTAATTGTTGCACGAGAATGGAGATGTTTGAAAGCTGAATGGTTAATTAACAATGCAGACCCGTCTGTTGCAGCGAAACTTTTACAAAATACTGAATCGACAATATTGAATCATTATTCTTCTGGAACGTTTACTAAGCAAACAGAGGACCTTAGTAACTTTCTAACCAAATTGTCCAATGTAATTACGGTCACAGAGGTTCCACATGAAACATTAACTTCTGTCGGTGGATGCAAAGACGTTGATAACCCGACGTGTATTTCTGGCGAGTTTGCATTTAAATCAGATTGTAAGCAACCAGAGGGTTGCTTATTTTGCGCTAACTTCTTAATACATGCAGATGAAAATGATTTACGAAAGATTCTTAGCTGCAAATATTGCATTGAGAATACTCAAGGTTTATCTAGAACCTATGATGACTGGCATAATATTTATGATCCTGTATTGATACGAATTGATGAAATAGTTAACTGCATAGCCGAAATTGATATCCATTTAGTAGATAAGATTAAACATGAAGTGTATACACAGGGCAATCTTGACTCATATTGGGAAGGCAAATTAGAAATGCTAGTAAACATTGGGGCAATTACAAATGAAAACTAACAAGGTTCTTTCCGCTAATATTTTTCTTACAGAAAAAATGTTCCCACCTGATCCTGTTTATCTGCCGGATAAACATACCCCATTACCATCCCATGTTATAAGCCGAAGTATTTATGGGGAAGTTATTTCAATATACTCTGACGATGAGTGGGATTTTAGTTGTTACGATAAAAAAAATCGCCCTTGTCTACTTTCATTCAAACATTGGGCTAAGGGTGAGACAGGAGATCTTATAGACAGTATGATTTCTAGTTTGAAAAAGTTAATTTTTGCTTACATCTGGTACAGAAATGGAAAGACATATCAGGTTAAGAATATATCTAACCTTGGTTCTACATTAAATATTTTAGCCAGATACTGTACTGAATTCAATATAACCATCCCGGAATTATTAATATCTAAACAGCATCTTAATAACTGTTTAATGTCCTTAAAACCTGGAACAATGTATGATGTTAGGAGATTTTTATTGGCTTTCAATGATGTTGACAATGAAAACAAGCCATTTGAATTTTGTGATATAAAAAAACTGACCGAGATGAATACCACTTTAATAAATTACAGGAATAATCTAAAGCAATTCCCACCAATTCCGCCAAGAATTTATCTCTCATATATTAATAGCATTACCTCAGACATAAAAGTACTATTTGAAAATATTGATATTTTTTTACAGTTCATGCTAGAAATAAAATCTAAATACGATGAAATATGTAAGCTATCACACAACTCTAGATATATTCACACTCCTACAGAGTACAATATTTCCAACATTATAAAAAAATATAACCTGGAGTTTATATTTGACTATTTTGGTGCCAATACAAATATCAAAGGGATATTATATCTAATAAATAGCATATTATTTAGATGCCGATTAGCAATCCAAGTTTTCACGGGCATGAGAATAGATGAAGCAACAAATTTACATATTCACTGCGGACAAATCTACCATAAAAATGGTCAGAATCATTACATTATAAATGGTAGAACGACCAAACTATCGGAAAGAGAGGCTAAATGGGTTACTAATGAAGTTGGCTATAATGCCACATGCATTTCCAGTAAAATAAGTCTCTTTATAGTTAATCAAATAGAAGATTTTTCATATGAAGTTCACAACCTCCCTCTTTTTGTGCGTACATCTTATTTAGGTATAGTAAGAATCTCACCTAGAATAGAAAATTCTATAATATTACCTGCTGAGTTAGCACCAAAAGATGAAATGAAGAAAATTTCATGGCTAAATGTCATGATAACAAAAGAGGATATCGCTGAACTAAAGAAAATCGACCCGTTTAGAGCTTGGGAAGCTGAATCTAAATTTGATATCGGGCAATACTGGCCTCTGCAGACACATCAATTTAGACGTTCTCTTGCATTATATGCTTCAAGATCTGGATTAGTATCATTAACTTCATTACGCAGGCAATTACAACACTTATCAACTCAAATGACTCTTTACTACTCTCGCGGAAGCGCATTTGCACAGGATTTAGTTTCGAATGACAAGTCCCACTTTGCTGCAGAATACCAAGAAATACAAAATTATACTCAGGCACTGGATTACGTAAATTTAATCTTACTATCTGATAATAAGTTATTTGGTACACAAGGAAGGATAATTGAAAATAACATTAAAAACAATATATCCATTGATAAGAAAGAGACTGTGAGATTATTTAAACTAGGTCAATTGGCATACACTGAAACATGTCTTGGCGGATGTACAACATTAGAAGTATGTACGCAACGTTCAACTCGTTCCTTAGTTAGTTGCTTAAGTTGTGAAAACGCTATTATCAAAAAAGACAAGCTTGAGTTAGTAATTCAAGCACAAACAAAATTATTAGAAAAAGTTGATGTAAATTCTTTAACTTATAGAACAGAAAAACAAGACCTCCAATTGCTTGAAAAATATCTCAACGTATATAACTCAAAATCAGGAGATGTTAAATGAAAAATATTGATATTTATTTTTCTGCTTTAGAACGCTTAATAAAAAATGTTCCCGTAAATGTTCCTTTAGGTACGAAAATAAGTTATGACGCTGTTTCACTAGAGGCAGGAAAATCTAAGGGTAGTATAAAAAAATCAAGACCGATTTTCACCGACTTAATTATAAAAATTGATAGCCTTAAAAAAAACGGAAAAGATACTAGTCTACTTGATATAAAAAGACTCCGTCTTGAAAATTTAGAACTAAAAAATCAGCTTGATAAGTCTCTTTCAAGAGAAATATGTTTAATTATCGAACTGCAGGAATTAAAAAAATGTAAACAACCCACCTAAAGTCAATTAGGATTGTATAAATTCAGGCCTGTTTTTGAGATATTTATGCATCCTCGAAAACAGGCGCTTATTTTAAAAGCAAAAATTTCAGTGCGTATTTCTAATAAACCTGTGGCATTTCCTAGGTAATTTATATTAATTTTCAAATGAAATGCTATTTTTATTCATACCTATCTTAAATAATAACCTCGAATACGGAAATAACTTAACTTGAAGTTCCATTAAAACATGTGTGGGAATTTAAATGCAAGCGTCGAACTGGTGAATGCTTCCCTGCAGTAATCTAGTGTTACTTTAAGTTTGCTTGAGCCACTGGTAATCATCCATTAGGATACACAAATGCATCAATAACTTTTTGATAAAACGAATTTATCTTCAATCTATTAGTATTTTCCTTCACGGTGAAGATTGATTGCTGACCTTCATTAAGGTCCATTTTAAGAGAAAAATCACCCTCTTTATTCATATCATTAATCTGCTTTACTTCTAATAAGTCAAATAAATTAACACCTATATTAATTGATGCCGATTTACGTATTTCCTGCAAAATGTTATAATCTTCAGGCAAATCCGTAACTAACCGCTTAGAGTATAATGTTAATTCTTTTGTAGCTATCGTGAATAACCAAGCTTCCTGATTTTTTCTTTGATTAACACGAAGAATTCGGCCAAGCACCTGTCTAAAGTAAAGTTCAGTTTTAACAGTACTCAGATGGCAGCAGACCTGAAGCCGAGGAATATCTGCACCCTCACTTATCATGCCGACACTAACGATCCATTCGGTAGTTCCTTGCCGGAAATACCCTATTTTAGAAAGTGCTTCTTTATCCTGATATGTCACAATCGTTGCGGTTTGAGCAAATTCATTTTCCAGAATAGCCAGAAGTTGGTACGCGTGTTCAACTGAAGAAGCAACTACCAATCCCCCTGCATCAGAGTTAACCTGTCTGATTTCGCGAAGTTTTTCGCACCCGGCCTTAATAACATACTTCATTGCTTCGGGGTGCGAAAATATTGATTGGTAGGAAATTAAATTTTCGCTCAAAAATTCTGAGACAGATCCGAAACTTTTTGTAGTCGCATCTGAACAAAAAACTAAATTATCGCTATTGATAAGCGCAATCTTAGGCTTACGGCAAACATTATCGATAATGGCTTCATGCAAGCCGTAGATGTAGTCGCAGCAGATCTCACCATCCGGATTGGTGTAATTTGATAATACTATCGGCACATTATCAGTTCGCCATGGGGTTCCGGTTAATGCCAATGTATATGTTGCACATTTTTGAACGTGAGTAAGAATTTCCCCACCCCAAGCATTGGCATTATCAAGTGAATCACCAGAGCAATGATGAATTTCGTCAAATATCACTAATAATCGGTGTCTTTGTAAAGAATTCCAGAATTCATTACCAAAATACATGAGATTATGATAAGTGTAAGCAGCTCCAACAGATCCAAACCCCCCACAAAAATTACTTTTTAAAACATATGAGAATGTGCTTTTTATAGATGAAACCACTGCTGTTGAAGGGGCAAAGCATATAATGATATCTACTAGATCGAGTTCTCGCATTCGCTTTGCAACCTCAGCAGCCATTACAGTTTTGCCAGCACCGGGGCAAGCAAGACATAAAAAATGCGGCGACCCCGATTGATATTTATTTAGTGCTGCATCAGCACATTGATTCTGCCATTCCCTCAGCATATATGATTCTCAATGCTATCCTGTCCAAGTACTTTTGATAAAGCCGTCACTTTACCAAGTAATGTCGCCGACTGATTTTTGGCCTGCTGATATAGGCCTGTCAAATAAGTTCGCTTAGTTGGAAAGCGCTCCATAAGGGACTGATACTCCTCGATTTCGCTAAGAACGACGGCGAGTTTGGCCTCATGAATTAGCTTTTCCTTTTTAAGGCCATTTAAAAAGATATCGACATCAGCTGCTTCTGAGTCAAGTTTTGCTGGCACTGTTTGAAGGCGTGAGTTTTTTGGTATTTTTCCCGATGTGAATGTCGCGGAATAAAAGAGCGCCGTTTTTTTGTACAATTTCTTGGGCCGCCCGTCCCTATTGTCAATTTTACATATAAATCCCAGTGCCTCTAGTCGAAGAAGCTGGCGATAGATGAACTTCCTAGCTTCGCTCACTTGGCTGTATTCATCCGTAATTTTCAGCAATGCATCCCTGAGCTGAGTGGTACTGAAATCTTTAAAATCCTTTTCTATCAATAAATTATAAATATAGGGATGCAACTTTACTGCAGACTTCATTAACAAAATTCCAAACTTATGAACTTAGGATTGCTAAGTATACAGAAACTGGCGAAACTTAGACAATCTAAGCACTCTAAGGCAATGATGATGATTACGTGGCTCACCCAAACCCGATACCTGACAGGCTCAAAACAGCCAGAACCAAAGCCGGGATCACTCAGCGAGAATTGGGTATCCGAATTGGTATGGAACCAAGCTCAGCGAGTGGTCGCATGAACCATTATGAGAAAGGAAGGCACATCCCGGATATCGATACCCTTAAGCGCATGGCCGATGAGCTTGGAGTTCCGATAAACTACTTCTTTTGTGAAAGCGAACTGACGGCAGAATTAGCCAAGCTGATAGCAAACATGACTGAAACAGAGCAAGCAGCTCTGATTGCTGAGCTCAACAAAAAACAGCCTTAGTAGACTGATCCTGTGACCTGCCCCCAGAGTTAGATACAACCTTCAGTTAGTAATGTCGGTCAAATGTCACCAGTGACCCATGCCTTGTGCTATGGCATGACGATCCGGCCGGAACCGGGCTGGCCATAACCCGGAGCCAGACAAGTCTCAGTCAGTTTGAGTATCAGGGTAAGGAAGCGGCAGATATTCTTGTTTATGACCTGGGAATTCCTGTTGAGGAATAATTGATAAAGGGGGGGCAAGCACCCCCTTTCATTAAACGGCGTTCTGTGTGCCATAGTTGCGAGCCAGCCGGCGTAATTCATTCATCACTTTTTCATCCGGATTGCCTTTCAGAACCTCGGCGACGGTAAACGAATGCCCTGCAGGGTTCAGCCCATCCAGGACAGTATTTCTCTGTTCCATAAAGAAAGAATACTTCATTCGGTCACTGAAGCTGCTCAGCATAGTCAGCAGTTCGGCCACACCCCGGAGCACGCCTTTGTCCGAGATCCCTTCCTCATCAGTAAACTGAAACACCGGGTAGTAAAACTCACCGTCAATATCAAGAGCAAGTAACTGATCGGTATCTTTCCAGGTTTTAACTGTGGGTTTACTCTTGCCCACCATTTCTGCAGCTTTAGCTGAGGTGTAAACCCCGCCGTCATTTTCCAGTCTCTGAAGGAAAAGGGCCTTACTGTGTAAACGTCGCTGCTGACGTTTTTTTTCAGGCGTCAGGCTGTTAACTGCGCGATTTTCAAGTAACTTCAGGATGACATCCATGGTAAAAACCGCATCGGTATTCCCCATACTTTCAGGAGCAATCGGTGTTTTACCTGACCGAACTTCCTCTACCAGATCCTGAAAAAAATTCTCAAGACGCTCTGCAGCAATGCTGTTGTCCAAAAAATTATGCATAGTGGAGGAACGATCATTACCGTTTCGTTTTTGAGTTGATGTGTTCATAAAACCTCCTTTTCGATTTCATGCTTTATAGACTACGTTAAATCGTTAAGTTGTGCAAGTTTTGTTCTCACCCCACCTTTTATAGTTTTTAACTATTGATTATTGAATTTTCTTCGGTATTAATTATTTCGTCATTTCAGATCCGAAAAAAGGTTAAGTCGGATCTCTGTAACACACATGTATTTTCCCCGGAAAGTAACGGACGTATAC
>OAWN01000185.1_pt1 | contig 30090 bp, 23 predicted proteins | sample 1476801 | NCBI WGS metagenome assembly OAWN01 (sample SAMEA2580214, study PRJEB22360) | human gut metagenome | biome: human gut; feature: human-associated habitat; material: faeces | place: Denmark | collected 2008/2010 | reverse complement strand
CTGTGCGACACGGCGCTGATCGGCGCTGCGCTTTTACTGCTGCTACCGCCGCTGCTGGCGGTGATAGGCGACGGGCTGAACAGCAATCTGTTTAGCGTGCTGCAGCAGCCCGCGCTTTGGCAGGCGCTGTGGACATCGCTGCGTATCGCCCTTGCCGCCGGACTCTTAAGCGTCATCCTGACCATGATGCTGCTGTGGAGCAGCCGTGAGCTCCGCGCCCGCCGTCGCCCTCTCGCCGGTCAGGCGCTTGAGCTGAGCGGCATGCTGATCCTCGCCATGCCGGGCATCGTGCTGGCCACCGGTTTCTTCCTGCTGCTCAATAATAGCGTGGGCCTGCCGGAATCCGCCGACGCCATCGTCATTTTCACCAATGCGCTGATGGCGATCCCCTACGCGCTTAAGGTGCTGGAAAACCCGATGCGCGATATCGCCGCCCGCTACGGTACCCTCTGCGAGTCGCTGGGGATGCACGGCTTTACCCGCCTCCGGGTGGTCGAGCTTCGCGCTTTAAAACGGCCGCTGGCCCAGGCGCTGGCCTTCGCCTGCGTGCTGTCGATTGGCGATTTCGGCGTCGTAGCGCTGTTCGGCAACGAAGATTTTCGTACTCTGCCCTTTTATCTGTATCAGCAAATTGGCTCTTATCGCAGCCAGGACGGCGCCGTCACCGCCCTCCTGCTTCTGCTGCTGTGCTTTTTACTCTTTAGCGTGATTGAAAAACTTCCGGGACGCGATGCTAAAACTGAATGATGTGACCTGGCTTTATCAGCATCTGCCGATGCGTTTCACGCTTGCCGTCGAACGCGGTGAGCGCATTGCGGTTCTTGGCCCCAGCGGCGCCGGGAAAAGTACGCTGCTGAACCTGATTGCCGGTTTTCTGCCGCCTGCCAGCGGCAGTATCGAGATCGATGGTCAGCCCCATACCTACACGCCGCCCGCGCGTCGCCCGGTATCGATGCTGTTTCAGGAAAATAATCTGTTTAACCATCTCACCATCCGCCAGAACATTGCTCTGGGAATGCATCCGGGGCTCAAGCTGAACGCGACGCAGACCACCCGCCTGCAGGCCATTGCCGGGCAGATGGGAATCGACGCCTTGTTAGAGCGGCTGCCGGGCGAGCTTTCCGGCGGCCAGCGTCAGCGTGCGGCGCTGGCGCGCTGTCTGGTACGCCAGCAGCCGGTACTACTGCTGGATGAGCCCTTCTCCGCGCTCGATCCCGCGCTGCGTCAGGAGATGCTGACCCTGGTTGCCGACATCTGCCGGCAACAGCAGCTGACGCTGTTAATGGTCTCGCACAGCGTGGAAGATGCCGCGCGTATCGCGCCGCGGTCGGTGGTCGTGGCTGAGGGACGGATTGCCTGGGATGGCGAGACCGCCGCGCTGCTCAACGGCAGCAGCAGCGCCTCGGCGCTACTGGGAATTAGCGCAAAATAACCTTATGCAGGATGTCGAGATAGACCGGCATCAGCGGATGACGGAAGGCGAGCACCAGGGCCGCGACGGCGGCGCATACCATCAGCGGCGCGATCCACAGCAGGCGCGAACGCGGCAGAAAGCGGGTGAGACGATCGCCGGCGCTTTTGGCGCTGCGCCACAATCGCCAGCATAGCCACGCCGCCAGCCACGCCAGCAGCGCCGCCCCCAGCAGCAGCCACTTAAAGCTGGCGCTATTCTCATCGGCCGGAATATCAATTGCCGCCCCGGCTAGTATCCCCGGTAAGAAGTAGAGCGGCGGCCATAGCAGGCAGCCAATGATATTCGGCGGAATGAATTTCGCGACCGGCAGATCCAGCATCCCGGCGACCATCGGCACCAGCGGGCGCGTTGGCCCGACAAAGCGGCCAATCAAAATGGTAAACATGCTGTGCTGATGCAGCGCATGTTCGGTTTTATCCAGCAGCGCTTTGTTTTTCTTTAAAAAAGACCAGCGATGCAGCGGCTTTTTAAACCGCCAGCCAAGCCAGAATGAGATCCAGTCGCCGAGCAAACAGCCGATAATCCCCGCCAGCCACGCCTGCCAGAAGCTAACCTCTCCGCTGCCGATCAGCGCCCCCAATCCGGCCATCATCACCGTTCCCGGTAAGATAAGCCCCACCAGCGCCAGCGACTCGAGGAAGGCGACCAGCAGAACGGCTATCAGGGAATAGACCGTCGATTGAGTAATAAAGTGTTCCAGCAATGCTTGCATAATGTACCCGGATTAAAAACGAAGCACGGATTCTCCGGAGGCGTTCATACTTCGTCAAGCCATCATTTGTTTGTATAGTTTACTGGCTGTGTTAAAAATCCGGGCCATCATTTCACTTTCTTTACTTTTTATTCACACCCAGCGCGAAACTCGCTCGGGCTGGCGCCGGTGCATTTCTTAAACACGCGCGAAAAGTAGAGCTGGTCCTCAAAACCGACGTTACGGCCAACGGTAGCGATCGGCATCCGCGTCGTGCTCAGCAGCAGCTTGGCCTGGCTAATGCGCTGATCCTCCCGCCACCCCAGTACGCTGATCCCTAACTGCTGGCGGAACAGATGCGACAGGCGCGACGGCGACAGGCACACGTGCTGGGCGACGCTGGCAATGTCGAAATGGCTGTCCGCCAGATGATCGCTGATGTACTGGCAGGCATCGCGCACCCGGTTATCCAGCGGCGGATGCAGCGATTCATTGATGGCCTCCATACGGCGCAGCAGCAGTTGCTCCATAAGATTGATCGCCAGCAGCTCGGAATAACGCCCCGCGCCCTGCCCGGCCTCCACAATCTGCCCGAACAGCTCGCCAAAGCGCGCCTGCCACTGCTCATCCGGGCGGAAAAAGCCGGTCTGGGCAAAAATCGTTGGCCAGTTAAGCCATTCATGCCAGTAGGCGCGCGGCCGGAAATAGACCCACTGGTGATACCACTCGCGGGCATCGGGATGGCGGCCGTAGTGGTGTATCTCTCCCGGCGGAAACAGCAGCATATCGCCGGGGCGGCAGATAAACTGCTCCCCGTGGTTATTGATCACCCCTTCGCCGCGGATCGTCAGATTAAGGATATAGCCCTTCATGCCCAGCGGACGGTCAATAAAGAAATCCAGATAGCCGTCGGCCTCAATCGGCGTCAGGCCCGTCACCAGATGGGCATTAAAAGAGTAACCCGGCAACAAAGGATCGTTTTGCGTTTCGGCCATAAACTCTGCTCTCCCGGAGACATTAAGGACACCAATTGTCCATACCTTGTATTTTATCCTCAGGCTGAAGACCCGTACTGCGACGCACGTTAGAAATCGGATTAAAACCCGCCTCATCTCGGCAAAAACTGAGCACGGCGCACAATTCAGGCACTTTTGGCGCATAACTGAAGTGTCTATAAAGACGGCAGGAAAGTCCACATTGAATATTTGCACGGCGTCACACTTTGCAGCTTCACAGCAATATAGTCCATAAGATTAGCGAATACGGCCTGACGGTTTTCAGCCCAGATATCTACTGTTGCACCATGAATGATTTTTAGCATGGAGTAACAGTATGGCAATTGCGATTGGCCTCGATTTTGGCAGTGATTCAGTACGCGCCCTGGCGGTAGAGTGCGCGACCGGCGAAGAGCTCGCCGCAAGCGTCGAGTGGTATCCGCGCTGGCAGGAGGGGCTATTCTGCGATGGCCCGAACAACCAGTTCCGTCATCATCCACGCGACTATATCGAATCAATGGAAGCCGCGCTGAAAAACGTCCTCGCCGCCCTTAGCGCCGAACAGCGCGCTGCCGTCGTAGGTATCGGCGTTGATAGCACCGGCTCAACACCCGCGCCCATCGACGCTGACGGCAACGTGCTGGCGCTGCGCGAAGAGTTCGCCAACAACCCCAACGCCATGTTCGTGCTGTGGAAAGACCATACCTCGGTGGAGGAGGCGGAGGAAATTACCCGCCTGTGCCACCAGCCCGGCAAAGAAGATTACTCCCGCTATATCGGCGGTATCTACTCCAGCGAATGGTTCTGGGCCAAGATTCTCCACGTGACTCGCCAGGACCGCGCCGTCGCCGAGGCCGCCGCGTCGTGGATTGAGCTGTGCGACTGGGTGCCGGCCCTGCTTTCCGGGACGACGCGCCCGCAGGATATTCGCCGCGGCCGCTGCAGCGCCGGGCATAAATCCCTTTGGCATGAAAGCTGGGGCGGCCTGCCGCCAGCCGGGTTCTTCGATGAACTTGACCCGATAATTAACCGGAACCTGGCCTACCCGATGTTCAGCGAGACCTGGACTGCGGATCTGCCGGTCGGCACGCTGACCACCGAATGGGCCGCGCGTCTGGGCCTGCCGCAAACCGTCGCCATCTCCGGCGGCGCATTCGACTGCCATATGGGCGCCGTCGGCGCCGGAGCGCAGCCAAATGCGCTGGTTAAAGTTATCGGCACCTCCACCTGCGACATTCTGATCGCCGATAAACAGAGCGTTGGCGAGCGCACGGTAAAGGGCATTTGCGGCCAGGTTGATGGTAGCGTCGTGCCTGACTTTATCGGTATGGAAGCGGGGCAATCCGCCTTTGGCGACATCTACGCCTGGTTTGGCCGCATTCTCGGCTGGCCGCTGGAGCAGCTGGCGCAGGCCCACCCGGAACTTAAAGAACAGATCAAAGCCAGCCAGAAACAGCTGCTGCCCGCGCTGACCGACGCATGGGCGAAAAATCCGTCTCTCGACCACCTGCCGGTAGTGCTGGACTGGTTTAACGGGCGCCGTACGCCGAATGCCAACCAGCGTCTGAAAGGGGTCATTACCGATCTGAACCTCGCCACCGACGCCCCGGCGCTGTTCGGCGGGCTGATTGCCGCCACCGCCTTCGGCGCCCGCGCCATTATGGAGTGCTTCACCGAACAGGGGATCCCGGTCAATAACGTGATGGCGCTCGGCGGCATCGCGCGCAAAAACCCGGTGATCATGCAGGCCTGCTGCGATGTGCTGAATCGCCCGCTGCAAATCGTCGCGTCCGATCAGTGCTGCGCGCTGGGCGCGGCTATCTTCGCCGCCGTTGCTGCCGGCGTCTACCACGATATTCCTGCCGCGCAGGAGCAAATGGCCAGCCGGGTGGAAAGCACCCTGCAGCCTCGCCCGGCGCAGGCGCAACGTTTTGAACAACTCTATCAGCGCTACCAGCAGTGGTCGCTCAGCGCGGAACAACGTTACCTCCCTTCGACTGCAAAAGCGGAATCCGCGCCGCAATCTCAGGCAGCCTTCACCCATTAAGGACATGAAAATGACAATTTTTGATAATTATGAAGTGTGGTTCGTCATCGGTAGCCAGCATCTGTATGGCCCTGAAGCGCTACGCCAGGTGACAAAGCACGCAGAACATGTGGTGAACAGCCTGAATGCGGAAGCCAAACTGCCGTGCAAACTGGTGCTTAAGCCGCTGGGTACCACGCCGGATGAGATCACCCATATCTGTCGCGACGCAAACTACGATGATAAGTGCGCCGGAATGGTGGTGTGGCTGCATACCTTCTCACCGGCGAAAATGTGGATCAACGGCCTCACGATCCTGAATAAACCGCTGATGCAGTTCCATACCCAGTTCAACGCGGCGCTGCCGTGGGACAGCATCGATATGGACTTTATGAACCTGAACCAGACCGCCCACGGCGGCCGCGAATTTGGCTTCATCGGCGCGCGGATGCGTCAGCAACACAGCGTGGTAACCGGCCACTGGCAGGATAAAGAAGCCCATCAGCGCATCGGCGCATGGATGCGTCAGGCGGTTTCGAAACAGGATACCCGCCACCTGAAAGTGTGCCGTTTCGGCGATAACATGCGTGAAGTGGCGGTCACCGACGGGGATAAAGTCGCCGCGCAGATTAAGTTTGGTTTCTCGGTTAACACCTGGGCGGTGGGCGACCTGGTACAGGTCGTCAATGCGGTCGCCGATGGCGAAATCAGCGCCCTGGTCGATGAGTATGAAAGCAGCTATCGCCTGACGCCAGCGGTGCAAATCCACGGTGATAAGCGGCAGAACCTTCTTGATGCCGCACGCATTGAGCTGGGGATGAAGCGCTTCCTGGAACAGGGCGGCTTCCACGCCTTTACTACCACCTTTGAAGATTTGCACGGCCTGAAACAGCTTCCGGGTCTCGCCGTACAGCGTCTGATGCAGCAGGGCTACGGCTTTGCGGGCGAAGGCGACTGGAAAACCGCCGCTCTGCTTCGCATCATGAAGGTGATGGCAACCGGTCTGCAGGGCGGCACCTCCTTTATGGAGGATTACACCTACCACTTCGAGAAAGGCAACGATCTGGCGCTGGGCTCGCATATGCTGGAAGTCTGCCCGACCATCGCTACCGCGGAGAAACCGATTCTCGACGTGCAGCCGCTGGGCATCGGCGGGAAAGCCGATCCGGCACGCATCATCTTCAACACCCAGACCGGCCCGGCGATCGTCGCCAGCCTGATCGATCTCGGCGATCGCTATCGTCTGCTGGTGAACACCATTGAGACGGTGAAAACGCCGCACGAGCTGCCGAAGCTACCGGTGGCCAATGCGCTGTGGAAAGCCCATCCGGATCTGCGCACCGCGTCCGAGGCCTGGATCATTGCTGGCGGCGCGCACCATACCGTCTTCAGCCATGCGCTGACCCTTGATGATATGCGCCAGTTCGCAGAGCTACAGGATATCGAACTGACCGTGATTGACAACGAGACCCGCCTGCCCTCCTTCAAGGATGCGCTGCGCTGGAACGAAGTGTATTACGGTTCAAAACGCTAAGAGATCGTCCCCTCACCCTTACCCTCTCCCATAAGGAGAGGGTACCGCTCGGGCGCGGAACTGCTTTTCTCCCCTACCCTTGAACCGGGAAGAAAAGTTCGGGCACGGGACGGCTTCCTCCCTGGCCCTCCGGGAGAGGGCCGGGGTGAGGAGAGGCTGACTCGCCAGCTATTCGGAGCACATTATGTTAGAAGATCTTAAACGCCAGGTTCTCGAAGCCAACCTGGCCCTGCCAAAGCACAATCTGGTCACTCTCACCTGGGGCAACGTCAGCGCCGTCGACCGTGAACGGGACGTGCTGGTGATTAAACCCTCCGGCGTCGACTACAGCGTCATGACCGCCGAGGATATGGTGGTGGTCAGCCTGGAGACCGGCGAAGTGGTTGAAGGCCAGAAAAAACCCTCGTCTGATACCCCGACCCACCGTCTGCTGTATCAGGCATTCCCGACGCTGGGCGGTATTGTCCACACTCATTCGCGTCACGCCACCATCTGGGCGCAGGCCGGACAGTCGATTCCCGCTACCGGCACGACCCACGCCGACTATTTCTACGGCGCGGTTCCCTGCACCCGCCTGATGACCGACGACGAGATCAACGGCGAGTACGAGTGGCAAACCGGCGAAGTGATCGTCGAAACCTTTCGTGAAAAAGGCATCGATCCGGCGCAAATGCCCGGCGTGCTGGTGCACTCTCACGGGCCGTTTGCCTGGGGTAAAAACGCCGAAGACGCAGTGCATAACGCCATTGTGCTGGAAGAGATCGCCTATATGGGCATCTTCTGCCGCCAGCTGGCGCCGCAGCTGCCGGAGATGCAGCAGACGCTGCTGGATAAACACTATCTGCGCAAGCACGGCGCGAAAGCCTATTACGGGCAATAAACCCGCGCTCTCCCCGGCTCGCGCTGCGCTTAGCCGGGCTACAGGTGCGCAGCCGTCTGCAGGACTGGTAGCCCGGACTGGTGCGCAGCGCCGCCTCCGGGAGATAGCCCGCGCCACACCTGTATAAAATCCCAGCATTACTCGGTGAACCAGGCTATAATCAGGCCTGGTTTTTACTGATGAGAGCACGGCGTGACGCAGCCACGAGAAGGTTTTTTACTGACCCGTCACTGGCGGGATACCCCGCAGGGCACCGAACTGACTTTCTGGCTGGCGACCGATGACGGCCCGCTTGAGGTCACGCTGCCGCCCCAGGAGTCCGTGGCGTTTATCCCTGAATCCCAGCGCGCGCAGGTTGAACGCCTGCTGCAGGGGGAAAACGGCCATCGCCTTGCCCCGCTCAGCCTGAAAGATTTTCATCGCCAGCCGGTTTTTGGCCTTTACTGCCGCGCTCACCGCCAGCTGATGCGGCTGGAAAAAAAGCTGCGCGAAAACGGCGTCACGGTTTATGAAGGCGACGTTCGCCCGCCGGAGCGCTATCTGATGGAGCGCTTTATCACCGCCCCGGTGTGGGTTGAAGGCGAGTCGCGCGGCCAGCAGCTGGTCAACGCCCGGATGAAGCCCAATCCCCACTACCGCCCGCCGCTAAAATGGGTTTCGCTGGATATTGAAACCAGCCGCCACGGCGAGCTCTACTGCATCGGTCTTGAAGGCTGCGGCCAGCGGGTTGTCTATATGCTCGGGCCGGAGCCCGCCTCGCCCCCTGCCGTCAACTTCCAGCTAGAGTACGTCGCCAGCCGCCCGCTGCTGCTGGAAAAGCTTAACGCCTGGTTTGCCGCTCACGACCCGGACGTGCTGATCGGCTGGAACGTGGTGCAGTTCGATTTACGCGTCCTGCAAAAGCACGCCGAGCGCTATCGCATCCCGCTGCTGCTCGGGCGCGGCAACAGCGACCTGGAGTGGCGCGAACACGGTTTTAAGAATGGCGTCTTCTTTGCTCAGGCCAACGGCCGCCTGATTATCGACGGCATTGAGGCGCTGAAATCCGCGTTCTGGAACTTCTCCTCTTTTGCGCTGGAATCGGTCGCCCGCGAGCTGCTCGGCGAGGGCAAAGCCATTGATAATCCCTGGGATCGGATGGATGAAATCGACCGCCGTTTTCACCAGGATAAACCGGCGCTGGCCACCTACAACCTGCAGGACTGCGAGCTGGTCACCCGCATCTTCCATAAAACCGAGATCATGCCGTTTTTGCTGGAGCGCGCGACGGTCAACGGCCTGCCTGCGGATCGCCACGGTGGTTCGGTCGCCGCCTTCAGCCACCTCTATTTTCCACGCATGCACCGGCTCGGCTACGTCGCGCCGAACTTCGGAGAAGTGCCGCCGCAGGCCAGCCCTGGCGGCTACGTAATGGATTCACGCCCCGGTCTGTACGACTCTGTGCTGGTGCTGGACTACAAAAGCCTGTACCCGTCGATTATCCGCACCTTCCTGATCGACCCGGTGGGGCTGGTTGAAGGTCTGGCGCAGCCCGATGACGCTCACAGCACCGAAGGCTTTCTCGGCGCGCGCTTCTCGCGAGATAAGCACTGCCTGCCGGGGATTGTCGGGCAGATCTGGCACGGGCGCGACGAAGCCAAGCTGCATAAAAACAAACCGCTGTCGCAGGCGCTGAAGATCATTATGAACGCCTTCTACGGCGTGCTCGGCACCAGCGCCTGCCGCTTTTTCGATCCGCGCCTGGCCTCTTCCATTACCATGCGCGGTCACGCGATTATGCGCCAGACCAAAGCGCTGATTGAATCCCAGGGCTATGACGTTATCTACGGCGATACCGACTCCACCTTCGTGTGGCTCAAGCGGGCCCACAGCGAAGAGGAAGCTGGCGCTATCGGTCGGTCGCTGGTGGCCTTCGTCAACGAATGGTGGGCGACGGAGCTGGGCAAAGAGGGGCTCGCCAGCACCCTGGAGCTGGAGTTTGAAACCCACTTCTGCCGCTTTCTCATGCCTACCATTCGCGGCGCGGATACCGGCAGTAAAAAGCGCTACGCCGGGATGATTCAGGAAGGCAGCGAGCAGCGCATGGTGTTTAAAGGCCTGGAGACGGTACGCACCGACTGGACGCCGCTGGCCCAGCAATTTCAGCAGGAGCTTTATCTACGCATTTTCCGCCATCAGCCCTATCGCGACTATGTGCGCGAAACCATTGATAAGCTGATGAACGGCGAGCTTGACGATCGACTGGTCTATCGCAAACGCCTGCGCCGTCCGCTGGCGGAGTATCAGCGCAACGTGCCGCCGCACGTGCGCGCGGCGCGGCTGGCTGATGAGCACAACGTTCGGCTGGGTAGACCGCAGCAGTATCAGCAGCGCGGCAGCATTAAATACGTCTGGACTACCGGCGGGCCGGAACCAGTGGATTATCAGCAGTCGCCGCTGGATTATGAGCACTATCTCTCTAAGCAATTAGAGCCTGTCGCCGAAGGAATACTTCCCTTTGTCGACGACGATTTTGCTACAATAGTGACGGGGCAACTGGGGCTATTTTGATTTTTTCTCACTCGTTCCGTCAGCACAAAAGCCGCAAAATGAAGGGTGAGGAGGACGTGACGAACGTTCCGCCATCCAGTAATATAGCGCCCTTTCCATTCCTGGACCCAATTTTGACGCATCTCCGATTCTCCATGGAGATGATCAACTATTGCCTGCAATTAAAGAACTAAAGAGCCGAACATATATGCCTTTTACACTTGGTCAACGCTGGATTAGCGACACAGAGAGCGAACTGGGATTAGGGACGGTCGTTGCGCTGGACGCGCGCATGGTGACCCTGCTTTTCCCCGCCATCGGCGAAAACCGTCTGTACGCACGCAACGACTCCCCGATCACCCGCGTGATGTTTAACCCGGGCGACACCATCACCAGCCATGAAGGCTGGCAACTCCAGGTTGACGAAGTTAATGAAGAGAACGGCCTGCTGGCCTACACCGGCACCCGACTCGACACCCAGGAAGCCAACGTTACCCTGCGTGAAGTGCTGCTCGACAGCAAGCTGGTTTTCAGCAAACCGCAGGACCGTCTGTTCGCCGGACAGATTGACCGTATGGATCGTTTTGCCCTGCGCTATCGCGCGCGCAAATTCCAGAGCGAACAGTACCGCATGCCGTGGAGCGGCCTGCGCGGTCAGCGCACCAGCCTGATCCCGCATCAGCTGAATATCGCTCATGACGTTGGCCGCCGCCATGCGCCGCGCGTCCTGCTGGCGGACGAAGTGGGTCTGGGTAAAACCATCGAAGCCGGGATGATCCTGCATCAGCAGCTGCTCTCCGGCGCCGCCGAACGCGTACTGATTGTCGTTCCGGAAACCCTGCAGCACCAGTGGCTGGTGGAAATGCTGCGCCGCTTTAACCTGCGCTTCTCGCTGTTTGACGATGAGCGCTATGCCGAAGCGCAGCACGATGCAATTAACCCGTTTGAAACCGAACAGCTGGTGATCTGTTCGCTGGATTTCGTACGCCGCAGCAAGCAGCGTCTGGAACACCTGTGCGAAGCGGAGTGGGATCTGATGGTCGTTGATGAAGCGCACCACCTGGTCTGGAGCGAAGACGCCCCGAGCCGGGAATATCAGGCGATTGAACAGCTGGCCGAATGCGTGCCGGGCATTCTGCTGCTCACCGCGACGCCGGAGCAGCTGGGAATGGAGAGCCATTTCGCCCGTCTGCGCCTGCTCGACCCCAACCGTTTCCACGACTTCGCCCAGTTTGTTGAAGAGCAGCAGAACTACCGTCCGGTTGCCGACGCCGTCGCCCTGCTGCTGGCCGGCAATAAGCTGAACGACGCCGAGCTGAACGCGCTGAGCGATCTGATCGGCGAACAGGATATCGAGCCGTTATTGCAGGCCGCCAACAGCGATCGCGATGATGCCCAGGCCGCTCGTCAGGAGCTGGTGTCAATGCTGATGGACCGCCACGGTACCAGCCGCGTGCTGTTCCGCAATACCCGTAACGGCGTCAAAGGCTTTCCGAAACGCGAGCTGCATACGATTCGTCTGCCGCTGCCGACCCAGTACCAGACGGCCATCAAGGTTTCCGGCATTATGGGTGCCCGCAAAACGGCCGAAGAGCGCGCCCGCGACATGCTCTATCCGGAGCAGATTTATCAGGAATTTGAAGGCGATACCGGTACCTGGTGGAACTTTGACCCGCGCGTTGAATGGCTGATGGGCCATCTCACCAGCCACCGCTCGCAGAAAGTGCTGGTGATCTGCGCTAAAGCGGCCACCGCGCTGCAGCTGGAGCAGGTTCTGCGCGAGCGCGAAGGCATCCGTGCCGCGGTGTTCCACGAAGGGATGTCAATTATCGAACGCGACCGCGCCGCCGCCTGGTTCGCCGAGGAAGATACCGGCGCTCAGGTGCTGCTGTGTTCTGAAATCGGCTCCGAAGGCCGCAACTTCCAGTTCGCCAGCAACCTGGTGATGTTCGACCTGCCGTTCAACCCGGATCTGCTGGAGCAGCGTATCGGTCGTCTTGACCGTATCGGCCAGGCCCACGATATTCAGATCCACGTTCCGTATCTGGAAAGAACCGCCCAGTCGGTGCTGGTGCGCTGGTATCACGAAGGTCTGGACGCGTTCGAGCACACCTGCCCGACCGGCCGTACCGTTTACGACAGCGTGCATAATGAACTGATTAACTATCTCGCCGCGCCGGAAAATACCGACGGCTTCGACGACCTGATCAAAGCCTGCCGCCAGCAGCATGAAGCGCTGAAAGCGCAGTTGGAACAGGGCCGAGATCGTCTGCTGGAGATCCACTCTAACGGCGGAGAAAAAGCCCAGCAGCTTGCGGAAAGCATTGAAGAACAGGATGACGACACCAGCCTGATCGCTTTCTCCATGAACCTGTTCGATATTGTCGGCATCAACCAGGACGACCGTGGTGAAAACCTGATTGTCCTGACCCCCTCCGACCATATGCTGGTACCGGACTTCCCTGGCCTGCCGGAAGATGGCTGCACCATTACCTTTGAGCGTGACGTCGCCCTGTCCCGCGAAGACGCGCAGTTCATCACCTGGGAGCATCCGCTGATTATCAACGGTCTGGATCTGATCCTCTCCGGCGATACCGGCAGCAGCACCATCTCGCTGCTGAAGAACAAAGCGCTGCCGGTAGGTACCCTGCTGCTGGAGCTGATTTACGTCGTTGAGGCCCAGGCGCCGAAGCATCTGCAGCTCAACCGCTTCCTGCCGCCGACGCCAGTGCGCATGCTGCTCGACAAAAACGGCAACAACCTTGCCGGTCAGGTGGAGTTCGAAAGCTTTAACCGTCAGCTGAGCGCGGTAAACCGCCACACTGGCAGCAAGCTGGTCAACGCCGTCCAGCAGGACGTCCACGCCATTTTGCAGCAGGGCGAAGGCCAGGTGGCCAAAGCGGCCCAGGCCCTGATCGACGCCGCGCGTCAAGAAGCCGACGATAAGCTGTCGGCCGAACTGTCGCGCCTTGAAGCGCTGCGCGCCGTTAACCCGAACATCCGCGATGATGAACTGGCGGCTATCGAGAGCAACCGTCAGCAGGTCATGGACGCGCTGGCGCAGGCAGGCTGGCGCCTGGATGCTCTGCGCTTAATCGTGGTCACCCACCAGTAACGGAACGCGAATATGGCGATGGAAAACTACAATCCGCCGCAGGATCCCTGGCTGGTTATCCTCTACCAGGATGAGCACATTATGGTGGTCAACAAGCCAAGCGGCCTGTTGTCCGTACCGGGCCGGCTGGCTGAGCACAAGGACAGCGTGATGACGCGCATTCAGCGCGATTTCCCGCAGGCCGAGTCGGTGCACCGGCTGGATATGGCGACCAGCGGCGTGATTGTGGTAGCCCTGACCACGCCATATTCGCGGGAGCTAAGGCGGCATTCCCGCGAACGCGAGCCGAAAAAGCAGTACGTCGCCCGCGTCTGGGGGCATCCGGAAAAAGCCGAGGGTCTGGTGGATTTACCGCTGATTTGCGACTGGCCGAACCGGCCAAAGCAGAAGGTGTGTTACGAAACCGGCAAAGCGGCGCAAACCGAGTATGAAGTGCTGGAGTTCGCGACGGACAACACCGCCCGCGTGCGCCTGAAGCCGATTACCGGGCGTTCGCATCAGCTGCGCGTGCATATGCTGGCGCTGGGCCCGCGTTCGCGTGGCGACCGCTTTTATGCGTCGCCGGAAGCGCTGGCCATGGCGCCGCGTCTGCTGCTGCACGCTGAAACCCTGACCATCACCCATCCGTCATTCGGTAATACGATGACGTTCCGCGCGCCGATCGACTTCTGATCGTTCAAATCTGTCCCGGGTCTTGCCGCCAGCGGCATACCCGGGCAATTCTTCGCTCATCATCGCAGCGGAACACCGGCGTTAGTCGCGGGCAAACCACGCATCAATCATCTGCTCAACGCGGGCGACAACCTCCCCGGTGTCATGACGGCGGCTGCGCGCGCAGGCGTGCGCAGGTTCATCGCACAGCAGGCAGCGGCGCTGGTTTTCCCCCATAGACTGACGGCCAACCAGGCCATCTTTCGGGCAAATAACGTCGATATCCCACAGGCGGCCCAGCGGATGGGTATGCTCAAGATCGGTACAGAAGGCTTTGATTTCACTGGCGGCGTGATCGACGCACCACAGCGCTTCCGGACCGGTCGGCAGCCACAGCACCTGGCGATCCAGCGTCTGCCAGCGGTGTTTCCACAGCATCTGATCGCAGGCCTGCAGCGCTACGCCCATCATATTACGGTAGCGAATGCTGTCTTTCACCGCGCCCGGGGTCACCAGGGTCAGCGAAATCACCGGCCGCTGATAATGGGCTAACCAGTCGGCCTGACGCGCGGCGCGCTGCTCTTTCGCCGCCAGCAGCGCTTCCATGCTTACGCCCTCACGGGCGAGAGTATCCACTGACATTTGTTTCTCTCCTCACTCAATTACAGGCAGCGGACAGGCTGCCGTCGCAGTCGCGAATAATGGCGCTGATTGTATCGCTAAACGATCCCTGTTTTGGAGACGGGGCGCAGATATTTTCTGCGCCATTTAGCACGAAAAAGCAGACTTAGCGGTTATAAAAAAGTTAAATCAGGCCAGAAAGTGACTGAGGAACAGCAGACCCAGCGAAACATTAATCGCGCCGCCGATCCTGGTTGCGATCTGCGCGAACGGCATCAGGTTCATGCGGTTGCCGGAGGTCAGTATCGCCACGTCGCCGGTACCGCCCTGACCGCTCTGGCAGCAGGAGACAATCGCCACGTCAATCGGGTACATGCCAATCTTTTTGCCGACCAGGAAACCGGTCGCCACCAGCGCCGTTACGGTGCTGATAATCACCAGCAAATTGGTTACGGTAAACGCGTTGACCAGCTCCTGCCACGGGGTGATCGCCACGCCGACGGCAAACAGAATCGGATAGGTGACCGCCGTGCGGAAGAACTTATACACCATCTTCGATCCCTCCTGCAGGCGCGGAGAGACGCCGTTCACCAGCTTCAGCAGCACCGCGAGGAACAGCATGCCCACCGGCGCGGGCAGGCCGATGGTCTTCTGCCCCAGCATGCCCAGCATATAGAGCAGCACCGCCAGCAGCGCGCCGGAGGCCAGCGTCGTTACGTCCATTTTGCCCTCGACGGGCGTTTCGCGATGCGTCTCGTTGCGGCGGTTCGGCATCAGCTGTCCCTCACCGGTCAAATGCGGAAAACGCTTGCCCAGCTGATTTAAACAGCCGGAGATAACAATCGCCGTCAGGCTGCCCAGCATCACCATCGGCAGCACGCGCCCAAGCGCCACGCCCTGATCCATATGCATCAGCGCGGCGTAGCCAATCGACAGCGGGATCGCTCCCTCGCCGACGCCGCCGGCCATGATCGGCAGGACGATAAAGAAGAATACCTGGAACGGCTCCAGCCCCAGCGCGGTACCGACGCCGACGCCAACGACCATGCCGACGATTTCTCCGCACAGCATCGGGAAGAAAATCCGCAGAAAGCCCTGAATCAGCGTGGTGCGGTTCATGCTCATAATGCTGCCGACGATAATGCAGCAGATATAAAGATAAAGAATGTTGGTCGACTTATAGAATTTGGTGGTCGATTCCACCACCACCTCCGGCAGCAGGCCGTAATGAACCAGCGCAGAAGGAATAAAAGTCGCGCAGATGGCCGCTGCGCCAAGCTTACCCAGAACCGGCAGGCGTTTGCCGAATTCACCGCAGGCAAAGCCGAAAAAGGCCAGCGTCGCCACCATCACGACGATATCGCTCGGCAGCTTGCCGCCTAAACAGTCCAGGGCAATCAGGCCGCCGGCCAGCAGAAAGAGCGGCAGCGGGATAATACCGACTTTCCAGTTATCGAGGATATGCCACCAGCGCTGCTTAAGCGGCGCTTTCGGGGTATTGATAGGGTCGATGGTTGCAGAGAATGCATTGTCTGTGGTGCTCATAATTAAGCCCTCTGGTTATTATTATTTTTCAGGTTAGAGGGCCATGCGCAGAGTTAATGTGAGGATCGGCAGATTAAAAAAGAAGTTTTAATGGTCACTATGGTTTTTATGGTTTCTATTATTATTGTGAAACCGCTCTGATTTATGGTCGTGGTTTTTAAGGTTTTTAAATCCAGCGCCTGATTAACCTTGATAAATTCCGCGCCAGCAGATAATTGTGGTTTCCGGACGCCTGCGAAGGGGGTCACCGTTTTCCCTCAGCCACGATGTCGGTATGGCCAAAGATGATACAGTGCCGCATCCCTGATACGGTGCAATAGAATTATGAAGGTTTCATTTCAATTTAAGCTGTTCATTTCACTGGTCGCTTTTTTCTCAGTGCTTTTCGCGCTGCTGGGCGTGTATTACTATTTTGACGCCAGCCGTCAGCTCTATCAGGAAATGAGCGCCCGCGCGAAAATACAGGCGCAAGAAATTGCCCTGATGCCGGATTTACGCCAACAGGTCGCGCGTGAAGACGCGCTGGCGATAAAACCTTTTATGCAAAATATCGCCGCCCACAGCGACGCCAGCTTTATTGTCATTGGCGACAGGCGAGGCGTGCATCTGTTTCATTCGGTCCACCCGGAATGGGTCGGCACGCGGCTGGTTGGCGGCGATAACCAGCCGGTGCTGGAGGGGAAAAGCGCCACCACCATCCGCAAAGGGGGACTGGGGATTTCCCTGCGCAGCAAAGCGCCGATTTTCGACGATGCGGGCCGGGTCATCGGTATTGTTTCCGTCGGCTACCTCACCAGCTATCTCGACAGCATCACGCTGGAAAAAGTCATCAATATCTTTGTCGCCGCGGTGCTGCTGTTGATTGCGCTGTTTATCTTCTCCTGGTACTTCACCCGCAGCATTAAGAAGCAAATTTTCTCGCTGGAGCCGCGGGAAATCGGCCTGCTGGTGCGCCAGCAAAAGGCGATGATGGAGTCGATATACGAAGGGGTGATCGTAATTGACCATCACCGGCGTATCGAAGTGATAAATCATGCCGCCCGCAGCCTGCTCGGACTGAGCCAGCCGGCGCATCAGCTGCGCGGTAAGTCTATCGATAGCGTCATTACGCCGCAGCCGTTTTTCGCCAGCGGGGAGATGCTCGAAAACGATACCCACGACGAGCTGTGCCGCTTTAATCAGCTGACCGTTCTCGCCAGCCGGGTGCGTATCCTGCTGGAGAGTGAACTGCAGGGCTGGGTGATCACTTTCCGCGACCGCGATGAAATCAACTCGCTGAGCGCCCAGCTCAGCCAGGTGAAGCGCTACGTTGATAATCTGCGCATCATGCGCCATGAACAGCTGAACCGTATGACCACCCTTTCCGGCCTGCTGCATATGGGCCACTATGATGAGGCGATTCGCTACATTCAGGCGCAGTCGGAGCATGCCCAGGAGCTGCTGGACTTTATCTCATCGCACTTTAATTCGCCGACGCTGTGCGGTCTGCTGCTGGGCAAAGCCGCCCGCGCGCGGGAAAAAGGGGTTGAACTGAGCTTTGACCCGGCCTGCCGCATTGACCGTCCGCTGCCGTCATTGATGGAGTCCGAGCTTATCTCTATCATCGGTAATCTGCTGGATAACGCTATTGAGGCTACCCAGCGCGCCGAACTGCCGCACGAACCGGTCGAGATTCTGATTCAGCTCAACGCCCGGGAATTAATGATTGAAGTCGCCGACCGCGGCGTCGGTATTCGTCCGGAGATCCGCGAGCATATTTTTGAGCGCGGCGTCACCACCAAAACCCGCGGCGATCACGGTATTGGCCTGTATCTTATTGAGCGCTACGTTACCCAGGCCGGCGGCACAATTGAAGTGGCCGACAACGCCCCGCGCGGCGCGATTTTTACGCTGTTTATCCCCGCCAGCGGGCCAGCCCATCCGCAAGAAGAGACGCACTATGCATCATGACCTGGTCGATGTTCTGATCATCGAAGATGAAAGCGAACTGGCGCGGCTGCACGCCGAGCTTATTCAAAAACACCCGCGCATGCGGCTGGCAGGCACGGCGGCCTCCCTCGCCCAGGCGCGGCAGAGACTCAACGCCAGGCCGCCCCAGCTGGTGTTGCTGGATAATTATCTGCCGGACGGCAAAGGGGTCACGCTGATGAACGACCCGATCATGGCCCAGGCTAACTGCTCGGTGATCTTTATCACCGCCGCCAGCGATATGGAAACCTGTAGTCTGGCAATCCGCAACGGCGCCTTCGACTACATTCTTAAGCCGGTGTCATGGAAGCGCCTGAGCCAGTCCCTTGAACGGTTTGTGCAGTTCTACGATCAGCAGCGCGAGTGGAAGATTGTCGACCAGCAGAACGTGGATTCGCTGTATCAGCTACAGGCCAAAAACTATCGTGCCGATAGCGGCAGTAAAGGGATTGAAGAAAAAACGCTGGCGCTGGTGCAAAATCTGTTTACCGGCGATCAAGAACGCTGCTTTTCGGTCGATGACGTGGTGAGCGAGGCTGGATTGAGCAAAACCACTGCTCGTCGCTATCTGGAGCACTGCGTGGAAATCGGCTTTCTGGAGGTGGAAATGCTGTACGGCAAGATTGGCCATCCGCGGCGTATGTACCGCCGCGCCGCCAGCCCATCGTGACGCCTCCCCCGCCCGGGAGAGGCCGGTCGTTCAGAAGCCGCGCTGTTCTTTGATCAGCTCCCAGGCTTTCTGGATCTCCTGCGCTTTCTGCTTAGCCATCTCCATCATTTCCGGCGGTAGCCCTTTCGCCACCAGCTTATCCGGATGGTGCTCGCTCATCAGCTTACGATAGGCGCGCTTGACGGTGGCGGCATCATCAGTCGGTTTTACCCCCAGCACATTGCAGGCATCTTCCAGAGTGGGTCCGCGCTGCGCCTGCTGCCAGCCGGCGTTGCCGCCGCGCTGGCCGTAAGATTGCTGCTGCGACCCGCCGCCGAACTGCGCCCCGCCCTGCATCATGCGCAGGAACTGCTCAAACTGAGCGCGGGAGATGCCCAGCTCATCGGCAATCACAAACAGCACTTCACGCTCGTTGGGATGCAGATCGCCATCGGCAAAAGCCGCCTGCAGCTGAATTTCCAGAAACATCCGAATTAAATCAAAGCGGCCAAAACAGACGCTGCGCAGCTGGCGCATTTTCTCACGCAGCGGATAGTCATCTGATTTCCCTACCCGAAACGCGTGCTGTGCCGCCGTCCGCGCTTCGCCATGAAGATTCATGCGATCCATCAGCAAATTGGCGACGTGGATATCGGCTTCGGTGACGCGCCCTTTTGATTTGGTCAGGTGCCCCATCACTTCAAACGTCGTCGAGAAGAACAGCGACTGGCGCTCCTGCTGGTTGGCAAAGACGTTCAGCCGGCGGCTGCGCGCGCGGTCAAACATATGCCCGATTAAAAAGCCCAGTACCACGCCCCAAAAGCCGCCGCCCATCATCAACGCAACCGCAACGCCAATTATTTTACCCAAATACTGCATAGACTCCCCAATCTCTCTGCCGCCAGTTAAGCTATATCTGACCGCACGTTACAAAGCGTTTACGCCTCGGTCAATTGTGGGACATAGCCTATAATTTGCTTTATCATACTCGTCATTCTACACGGTGCCTAACGCTCGGGCTCGAAACGGGCAGGATTAACACTAGCGCGATTTAGACGAGTAAGTTAGGCTCTGACCGTTTGCAAGCCGCTGCCACACGATGACGGAACAACAAATACAACGTATGAAAAAACGTATTCCCAGCCTCCTGGCCACCATGATCGCCAGCGCCTTGTATAGCCAACAGGGCCTCGCTGCCGATCTCGCCACGCAGTGTATGCTTGGCGTCCCAAGCTACAATCGTCCTTTGGTCGAAGGGAAACCCAACGACCTGCCGGTGACGATCGATGCCGATCATGCGAAAGGCAACTACCCTGATAACGCCGTATTTACCGGCAACGTCGATATTAATCAGGGAAACAGCCGGCTGCAGGCCGATGAGGTCCAGCTCCACCAGCAGCAGGCGGAAGGCCAGCCGCAGCCGGTGCGGACGGTTGATGCCCTCGGCAACGTGCACTATGACGATAATCAGGTGATCCTCAAAGGGCCGAAGGCCTGGTCGAATCTCAACACCAAAGATACCAACGTCTGGCAGGGCGATTACCAAATGGTAGGCCGTCAGGGGCGCGGTACCGCTGACCTGATGAAGCAGCGCGGCGAAAACCGCTACACCATTCTGGAAAACGGCAGCTTTACCTCCTGTCTGCCGGGCTCTGACACCTGGAGCGTGGTCGGCAGCGAAGTTATCCACGACCGCGAAGAGCAGGTGGCTGAGATCTGGAACGCGCGCTTTAAGCTCGGTTCGGTGCCGATTTTTTATAGTCCCTACCTGCAGCTGCCGGTGGGCGATAAGCGCCGTTCAGGTTTTCTGATCCCCAACGCTAAATACAGCACCAAAAACGGCGCGGAGTTCTATCTCCCTTACTACTGGAATATCGCGCCTAACTTTGACGCCACCCTGACCCCGCACTATATGAGCAAGCGCGGCGGCGTGATGTGGGAAAACGAATTCCGCTATCTGACCAAAGCAGGGACCGGTTTATTTGAGTTCGACTACCTGCCGTCGGATAAAATTTATCATGACGATCATTCGAACGACAGCAACAGCCGCCGCTGGCTGTTCTACTGGAACCATTCAGGCGTCGTAGACCAGGTGTGGCGTTTCAACGCCGACTACACCAAAGTCAGCGACCCGGACTACTTTAACGATTTCAGCTCCAAATACGGTTCCAGTACCGATGGCTATGCCACGCAGAAACTCAGCGCCGGCTACGCGAATCAGAATTTCGATGCCACCGTATCGACCAAGCAGTTCCAGGTCTTTGACCGCGACTCAAGCAATGCCTATTCCGCCGAGCCGCAGCTGGACGTGAACTACTACCAGAACGACGTCGGCCCGTTTGATACGCATCTTTATGGCCAGGCGGTGCATTTTGTTAACTCGAACAGCAAAATGCCGGAAGCAACGCGTCTTCACCTTGAGCCAACCATCAACCTGCCGCTGTCTAACGGCTGGGGAAGCATCAATACTGAGGCAAAACTGCTGGCCACCCATTACCAGCAAAGCAACCTTGATAGCTACAACGCGGCCAACGGCACTGACTATAAAGACTCCGTTAACCGCGTCATGCCGCAGTTTAAAGTCGACGGCAAAATGGTTTTCGAGCGCGATATGCAAGAGAACTATACCCAGACGCTTGAACCGCGCATGCAGTATCTGTATATCCCGTATCGTGACCAGAGCAAGATCGGCAGCTACGACTCAACGCTGTTGCAATCAGACTACAGCGGCCTGTTCCGCGACCGCACCTACAGCGGTCTGGACCGTATTGCGTCCGCCAACCAGGTCTCCACCGGCATCACATCTCGCGTTTATGATGCCGCCGCAGTTGAACGTTTTAATATTTCCGTTGGTCAAATCTACTATTTCACCGAAGCACGTACCGGTGACGACAACATCAACTGGGAGAACAACGACACGCGAGGTTCACTGGTATGGGCCGGGGATACCTACTGGCGCATTACCGACGACTGGGGTTTACGCGGGGGAATTCAGTACGATACGCGTCTGGATAACGTCGCGACCAGCAGCGGAACCGTGGAATACCGTCGCGACGAAAACCGTTTAGTACAACTTAACTATCGTTATGCAAGTCCGGAATACATTCAGGCGACTCTGCCTTCGTATTCCACCGCTAAGCAGTATAAAGATGGTATTTCGCAGGTGGGAATGACCGCCAGCTGGCCAATCGTCGATCGTTGGGCAGTCGTCGGCGCGTATTACTACGATACGAATACCAGAAAGTCAGCGAACCAGATGTTAGGGGTGCAGTATAGCTCCTGCTGCTACGCTATCCGCGTTGGCTATGAACGTAAGATCAACGGCTGGGATAACAGCAGCAGCGAAAGCAAATACGACAATACCTTCGGCTTTAACATTGAGCTGCGCGGCCTGAGCTCCAATTACGGTCTCGGCACCCAGCAGATGCTGCGTTCGAACATTTTACCGTACCAGAGCTCCCTGTGATGTGGCTGGTTTAAACGTAATCCGCAATTGCGGTTAATTGAAATGGAAAAAGTATGAAGAACTGGAAAACGCTGCTTCTCGGTATCGCCATGATCGCGAATACCAGTTTCGCTGCCCCACAGGTTGTCGATAAAGTAGCGGCTGTCGTCAATAATGGCGTTGTTCTGGAAAGCGACGTCGATGGCTTGATGCAATCGGTAAAACTTAACGCCGGCCAGGCCGGGCAGCAGCTGCCGGATGACGCCACCCTGCGTCATCAGATCCTTGAGCGTCTGATCATGGACCAGATTGTCCTGCAGATGGGTCAGAAAATGGGCGTGAAGATCTCTGACGATCAGCTGGACCAGGCTATCGCCAACATCGCCAAACAGAACAACATGACCATGGATCAGATGCGCAGCCGTCTGGCCTATGACGGTATTAACTACAACACCTATCGTAATCAGATCCGCAAAGAGATGCTGATTTCGGAAGTGCGTAACAACGAAGTACGTCGCCGTATTACCGTTCTGCCGCAGGAAGTTGAAACCCTGGCGAAGCAGATTGGCGATCAGAACGACGCCAGCACCGAACTCAACCTCAGCCACATTCTGATCCCGCTGCCGGAAAACCCCACTTCCGAGCAGGTGGCAGAAGCTCAGGACCAGGCCAACTCGGTGGTTCAGCAGGCGCGCAGCGGCGCGGATTTCGGCAAACTGGCGATCACCTACTCAGCCGACCAGCAGGCGCTGAAAGGCGGCCAGATGGGCTGGGGTCGTATTCAGGAACTGCCGGGCATCTTCGCCCAGGCGCTGAGCACGGCTAAGAAAGGCGATATCGTTGGTCCGGTACGTTCCGGCGTTGGCTTCCATATCCTGAAAATCAACGATATGCGCGGCGGCAGCCAGAATATCTCCGTGACTGAAGTTCACGCCCGCCACATCCTGCTGAAACCGTCGCCGATCATGAATGACAATCAGGCCCGGGCAAAGCTGGAGCAAATTGCGGCTGACATTAAGAGCGGCAAAACCACGTTTGCTAAAGCGGCAAAAGAGTTCTCTGAAGATCCGGGTTCGGCAAACCAGGGCGGTGATTTAGGCTGGGCAACGCCGGATATCTTCGATCCGGCCTTCCGCGACGCTATTCTGCGCCTCAATAAAGGCCAGACCAGCGCACCGGTTCACTCATCCTTCGGCTGGCACCTGATTGAGCTGCTGGATACCCGCAACGTCGACAGAACCGACGCCGCGCAGAAAGATCGCGCTTACCGCATGCTGATGAACCGTAAATTCTCTGAAGAAGCGGCTACCTGGATGCAGGAACAGCGCGCCAGCGCCTACGTTAAGGTACTGAGCAACTAATCGCATTAGCCTCATACACAACATCACTCAGGGTGTATCGAGGCGGCTCGGCGAATCGCCCTGGTCTCTGACTGGGGCGGCGAAGCGCAGCCAGTAAGAGAACGCCTGAAGGATGAAGTGTATGAATCGAGTTGTTATCACTCCCGGCGAACCTGCCGGGATTGGCCCCGACCTCGTTGTGCAGCTTGCACAGCGCGACTGGCCGGTCGAGCTGGTGATTTGCGCCGATGGCGCTCTGTTATCCGACCGGGCAAGCCTGCTCGGTCTTCCTTTATCGCTTCTGCCTTATGACCCTACCGTTCCCGCTACGCCGCAGCGCGCAGGCACCCTGACGCTTCTTCCCGTCGCTCTCAATGCGCCGGTTGAGCCAGGCGTGCTCAACGTCAGCAACGGCAGCTATGTGGTGGAAACGCTGGCCCGCGCCTGTGATGGCTGTCTGAACGGCGAATTCGCCGCGCTGATTACCGGGCCGGTGCACAAGGGCATTATCAACGATGCGGGGATCGCCTTCACCGGTCATACCGAGTTCTTTGAAGAGCGCTCGCAGGCCAGTAAAGTGGTGATGATGCTGGCGACCGAAGCGCTGCGCGTGGCGCTGGTGACCACTCACCTGCCGCTTAAAGCAATAAGCGATGCGATTACCCCCGAGCTGCTGCGGGAAATCATCACCATTCTGCATCACGATCTGCGCACCAAATTTGGCATCAATAACCCGCACGTGCTGGTTTGCGGCCTGAACCCGCACGCGGGCGAAGGCGGCCATATGGGCACGGAAGAGATTGATACCATTATTCCGGTGCTGGAAGAGATGCGCGCGAAGGGGATGAATCTCAGCGGCCCGCTGCCGGCAGATACCCTGTTTCAGCCGAAATATCTCGACCATGCCGATGCGGTACTCGCGATGTATCACGATCAGGGCCTGCCCGTGCTAAAATACCAGGGCTTTGGCCGCGGCGTGAATATTACGCTCGGTTTACCATTTATTCGCACTTCCGTTGACCACGGCACCGCGCTTGAACTTGCGGGCCAGGGGAAAGCGGAAGTCGGCAGTTTTATCACGGCGCTTAATCTCGCCATTAAAATGATTGTTAATACTCAATGAATAATCGAGTCCATCAGGGCCACTTAGCCCGTAAACGCTTCGGGCAAAACTTTCTCAACGATCGGTTTGTGATCGACAGCATTGTCTCGGCCATCAATCCACAGAAAGGCCAGGCGATTGTTGAAATCGGCCCCGGCCTCGCCGCGCTGACCGAACCGGTCGGTGAACGCCTCGACCAGCTCACCGTTATCGAGCTGGACCGCGACCTGGCCGCTCGTCTGCAAACGCATCCGTTCCTCGGACCAAAGCTGACGATTTATCAGCAGGATGCGATGACCATGAACTTCGGCGAGCTGTCGCAGAACATGGGCCAACCGCTGCGCGTATTCGGCAACCTGCCGTACAACATCTCGACCCCGCTGATGTTCCATCTGTTCAGCTATACTGATGCCATTGCCGATATGCACTTTATGCTGCAAAAAGAGGTGGTCAATCGTCTGGTTGCCGGGCCGAACAGTAAGGCGTATGGTCGACTAAGCGTCATGGCGCAGTACTACTGCCAGATTATCCCGGTGCTTGAAGTTCCGCCGAGCGCCTTTACGCCGCCGCCTAAAGTTGATTCCGCCGTGGTGCGCCTGGTGCCTTACCGCACGCTGCCGCATCCCGTTAAAGATGTGCGCGTGCTGAGCCGCATCACGACAGAAGCCTTTAACCAGCGTCGGAAAACGATCCGCAACAGTCTGGGCAATCTGTTCAGCGTTGAAGTTCTGACCGAGCTGGGCATCGACCCGGCGAAGCGCGCAGAGAATATTTCCGTGGCGCAGTACTGTCAGCTAGCTAACTGGTTATCTGAGAACGCGCCCACCAAGGAGAGCTAACCATGATTAATTCGCCCCGAGTTTGTGTACAGGTGCAAAGCGTCTATATCGAATCGCAATCTTCTCCGCAAGAAGAGCGCTACGTCTTCGCTTATACCGTCACCATTCGCAATCTGGGGCGGACTCAGGTTCAGCTTCTTGGCCGCTACTGGCTTATCACCAATGGGCACGGTCGTGAGACCGAAGTCCAGGGGGAAGGCGTTGTCGGCGAGCAGCCGCATATTCCGGCCGGCGGTGAATACCAATATACCAGCGGCGCGGTCATTGAAACGCCGCTGGGCACCATGCAGGGACATTATGAGATGATCGATGTGAACGGCGCGCCGTTCACCATTGAAATCCCTGTTTTCCGTCTCGCAGTACCCACTCTCATCCATTAAAACAATGTCTACATACCTTATTGGCGACGTTCACGGTTGCTACGATGAACTGATCGCACTATTAGAGCAGGTGGAGTTTAACCCTGAGACTGATACGCTGTGGCTGACGGGCGACCTGGTCGCGCGCGGCCCCGGTTCGCTCGAAGTACTGCGTTTCGTGAAACAGCTTGGCGACAGCGTACGCATCGTGCTGGGCAATCATGACCTGCACCTGCTGGCGGTCTTTGCGGGCATTAGCCGCAATAAACCTAAAGATCGGCTGAAATCGCTGCTTGAGGCGCCGGACGCCGACGATCTGCTCAACTGGCTGCGTCGTCAGCCGATGATGCAAATCGATGAAGAGAAAAAGCTGGTTATGGCCCACGCCGGGATCACGCCGCAGTGGGATCTGGAAACCGCTAAACAGTGCGCTCGCGACGTGGAAGCCGTGCTTGCCAGCGACTCCTATCCGTTCTTCCTCGATGCGATGTACGGCGACATGCCGAACAACTGGAGCAACGAACTGAGCGGACTGGCGCGCCTGCGCTTTATCTCTAACGCTTTTACCCGCATGCGCTACTGCTTTCCGAACGGCCAGCTGGATATGTATGCCAAAGAGGCGCCGGAAAACGCGCCCGCGCCGCTCAAGCCGTGGTTTGCTATTCCCGGGCCGGTGGCCAGCGAGTACAGTATTGCCTTCGGTCATTGGGCTTCGCTGGAAGGGAAAGGCACGCCGGAAGGGATTTACGCGCTGGATACCGGCTGCTGCTGGGGCGGCGATCTGACCTGCCTGCGCTGGGAAGATAAAACGTACTTCACGCAGCGATCGAACCGGCAGAGCAATCTTGATGAAGGCGAGGCGATCGCCTCCTGAAGAACGCTGCTATGAAGGAGCGCTCAGGCTGCTGACACAGTGCGTTGTTGCGAAATTGCCCGGCGGCCTCGCTTGCTCGGGCCTATGCTCGTGCCTAAGGAGCTATGCACGATCGGCTGATATTTCTGCTTTTCCAGGCCGGGTGAGGCGCGAGCCGTCACCCGGCAGAAACACAATCACATTATCTATAGTCGTTTTTCATCCTTCCCGGAGCGCTGAAAGAGCGCCAACCCCATCCAGGCATCGTGTCTACATCAAATGGACACAGCCGCTGGCAGACTGGTTATCAATACATCTCTTCAGCCAAAGGCAAGGGGCGGTCTCTCGACCAGCGCGCGTACAGTACCAACGCCGCGTTCACTTCGTCAGAGTCAAAAGTATACAAATGCTCCATCATTTTCTGCGGATCGGCATCTGGCTGCTCAATAAAATCCAGTAGCGCCTCAAAATCCTCTTTATTTTTATGAGGCTCACTAATGATATCAAGCAAATGCATATGGCCGGCTGGGCCCCCGCTATCTTCCATCGGGCAACGCATCCTGCCTTCAATACAGCCAAAAGGTGTGGGGATAGCGTCCTCCTTGATGAAGTTTTTATTTTCGAGGACAATTTCATGCACCCAAGCATCACCAAAATCATAGTTATAGATCAGCGAGTTACCGCTTTTCTTGAGGAGTTCATTTAGGCGGGTCAACGCTTCATCTTCATCATCGGCGGATTTAGGCTCTTCAAGCCAGATCGTTTTTTTGAATTTGAAACTATGAAGATGGCAATCTTCCCACCCCATCACAATCTGAATCACATCATGAAGACGATCGAGCGTGATACTTGCGGGCACGACAAAAGAACGCCAGATGGGCGGACTGACATCTTTGAGGGTGATTTTCAACTGATAGAATTTGTTCATGCAAGTCTCCTTTTGATGATCGCCATACATTCAGGATGTCAGCATACACCAAACCCCGGCAACCTTGCGCTACCGGGGTGGAGAGCACTATAACTTAGCGGCGCTCCAGAATCTCGAAGCAGTAACTATGGGAATTCTGCGCATCAGCATCGTGGAACTCGCTGAATACCGACTCCCACTCGTCCGGATCGTAATCCGGGAAATGAGTATCGCCTTCCACTTCCGCATCAATATGGGTCAGATAAAGCTTTTGCGCTTTTGGCAGGAACTGCTCATAAACGCGTCCGCCGCCGATCACCATCATCTCTTCGACGTCGCCGCAGGCGGCGATGGCTTCATCGACCGACTTCACCCACTGCACGCGATCGTCGGTGCCGGGCTGGCTGCTAATAACGATATTTTTACGCCCCGGTAACGGGCGACCGATAGATTCCCAGGTGAGACGCCCCATCACTACCGGTTTGTTTAAGGTATTGCGCTTAAACCAGGCGAGATCGGCAGGCAGATTCCACGGCATGGCATTTTCCATACCAATGACGCGATCTACCGCTAACGCCGCAATCAGACTGATCATTGAATAATTCCCGAATGCAAAAAATTGCCGCCACTATACGGAAAGCGTAATACTTCGTCGACTGGGCGGAGAGTAAAGAATCAGAAAATTTTAAGATTTGCTGGCGAGCCCACGTAAGCCCCGTGAGCCGCCAGACAGGATCTAAATTGAAAACAAAATGTTACTTGTAAAGCTAACGTAACACCCTGAATTCCCCCTTATGCCGGGGGTTTATTTTCCGGCTCATCAGCGATATCACCGGTATGCCTCCCCTCTTCCGTTCCTTGCCAGCCATGACGCTGAACCAGCGATAAATGGTTGCGGTCTTCGTTGATTATTCCGGTCAGCATATCGCTGGTGCGCTTGAATACCGCCACCCGGGAGGCCGCATCGTTTTCCGCCATGGCCACCATCTCTTCGACCATTTGCAGGTTGAAACGGCGGAACAGATCGGCGCGCTCGCGGGCCTCGTAGGCTCCCAGGCCCAGCGCCTCAAGCGTCATACGCCCGGACTTCAGCGCCGCTTCAAAGGTTTCACGCTCCGGCGCCTCAACGCCGGCCTGGCGCAGCTTGATGTAATGATCGACATCGCGGGCGCGGGAGATGATCTGCAGATGCGGGAAATGCTCTTTTGCCAGCTCCGCCAGCTGCAGGTTTGTCTGCGGATCGTCGATGGCGTTAATCAGCACTTCCGCTTTTTCCGCCCCCGCCGACTCCAGCAGGTCAACCCGCGTCGCATCGCCGTAGAACACCTTCATATCAAACTTACGCAGGGTATCGACGTGGTCAGGATCGTGATCGAGAATCACCATCTTCACGCCGCTGGAGAGCAGCACGCGGCCGGCAATCTGCCCGTAGCGGCCAAAGCCGGCAATAATTACCCGCGGCTGCTCTTCGTCAATTTCATCCGCCTCGCGCTCCTGACCGCTGGTGGATTTCTCCAGACGGGTCAGCAACACCAGCAGGATTGGCGTGGCAGCCATCGATAGCGCCACCGCCAGGGTCAGCGCCTTCGCCCATTCGCCGTCCAGGACATCGGCCATCTGCGCCGCGCCGAAGACCACAAAGGCAAATTCACTCCCCTGCCCCAGCAGCACCGCAAACCAGCGGCGCTGCGCGCGGGGTACGCCTAATGGCCTGGCGATCAACCACAGCATCAGGGATTTAATCACCAGAAATCCCACCAGCAAAATCAGGATCCGCAGCGGATGAGTCACCAGAGTACCGAAGTCGATAGACATCCCGACGCCGATAAAAAACAGCCCCAGCAGCAGCCCCTTAAACGGTTCAATATCGCTTTCGAGAGCGTGGCGGTACTCCGAGCTCGCCAGCAGCACCCCGGCCAGGAATGCCCCCATCGCCATCGACAGCCCAACCTCTTCCAGCAGCAGCCCGAAGCCAAACACCAGGAACAGGGCCACGGCGCTGAAGACTTCACGCAGGCCGGAGCGCGCAACAAAACGCAGCATCGGCCGGGTCAGATAGCGGCCAAGCACCACCACCAGCGCCAGCGCACCCGCCACTTTCAGGGCAGAGAGTGCAAACGCGCCCAGCGTCGTCGAGCCGCCGCTCGCCGCCAGCAGCGGGATCATCGCCACCAGAGGAATAGCCGCAATATCCTGGAACAGCAACACCGCAAAGGCGCTCCGGCCCAGCTGGGTGACTGTCAGGTTACGCTCGTTCATCGCCTGCATAGCGATAGCCGTTGAAGAGAGCGCCAGCGTCATGCCAATCAGCTCGGCAACCTGCCAGCGCAGACCAAGCGACATGCAGAACAGGCCGATCAGCACGCCGCAGACGACCATCTGCAGCGCCCCGCCGCCAAACACCGAAGCGCGAAGTTTCCACAGGCGCTGGGGATCGAGCTCAAGACCGATAACGAAAAGCATCAGCACCACGCCGATTTCCGCGAAGTGCAGAATCGACTCGGCGTCGGTGACCAGCCGCAGCCCCCACGGGCCAATAATGCAGCCGGCAATTAAGTAGCCGAGCA